>NPID01005523.1_pt1 | contig 16909 bp, 16 predicted proteins | sample 8637491 | NCBI WGS metagenome assembly NPID01 (sample SAMN07420843, study PRJNA396082) | bioreactor metagenome | isolation source: sample BA6 brine-fed electro-methanogenic bioreactor BA | place: Japan: Kochi | collected 2016-06-14 | reverse complement strand
TCAATTTATGCTCAAAGAGCTATGTTGGATTTCCTTTTATTAGAAAAATGGCTTCCAGGAGGGGAAATAGCAACAACTTTTGAGGTTGAAAACTATTTAGGCTTAAATCGTGTTAGCGGTATGGAATTGGCTGATAAGATGGTGAATCACGTTCAAGATTTAGGCGTTACAATAACTGTTGATCCTGTATTAGAAGTAGATTTATCACAAAAAATAAAAAAAATAAAGACTGAAAAAACCGAATATTATACAAAGACAGTAATTATAGCTTCAGGAGCTAGTCCTAGAAAACTTAATGTTCCTGGAGAAGCAAAGTTTAATGGTTTAGGAGTGTCTTATTGCGCTACTTGTGATGGTTTCTTATATAAAAATAAAAACTTAGTAGTTGTTGGTGGTGGGGATGTAGCTGTTGAAGATGCAATCTATCTATCAAGAATTGCCAAGAAAGTATATCTCGTACATAGAAGAAATGAACTCAGAGCTGTTAAAGCTTTACAAGAACGGATATTTAAAATTCCTAATGTTGAGTTTATTTGGGATTCTGAAATTCAAGAAATACAGGGTAGTCAGTTTGTTGAGAAAGTAAATATAAAAAATAAGATTAGTAATAATCTTACTGATATTAGTGTTGATGGAGTTTTTATCGCTGTAGGAAATAAGCCAAATATTGATTTCTTAGGCGATCAATTGGAATTAGTCGATGGTTCATGGATAAAAACTGATTCACGCTTAGAGACAAGCTTAGCTGGTGTTTACGCTGTTGGGGATATTAGAGATACATATTTACGTCAAGTAGCTATGAGTGTAGCTGATGGAGCTTTAGCAGTAAACTCATTGCAAAAATACTTATAAAAAAATGCTTATTCTTATTTAAAGAATAGGCATTTATTTTACAACAGCATAAGGCCAATCAATTATTCCGCCCATATCATAAAGATTTGTATAACCTAAATCTTTTAATAGATTAGCGGCTTGATTAGAGCGGTTTCCACTTCGACAATAGATGATATAAACTGCATCTTTGTCGGGAATAGTTTCTGATGCTTTTGATTCAATTTGATCAAGAGGAAGAAGTAAGGCGTTTTCGATGTGACCCTCATTGTATTCAGAAGCAGTTCTTACATCTAAAAGAATAATTTCTTGATTCTCATCGAGCATAGTTTTTCCTTCTTCTGCAGTAATCTTGGTAATGCTACTAGAACCGCAACCAATAAGGAAAACAAATAATAGTATAATTAGTATTTTTTTCATCATTATCACCTAAAAAAATTATACAATTCTTTTGTTTATTACGCAAATTATTTGCATTATTTAAAAATATTTATTAGATTATCAGTAAAATTTCTTGATTATGTTATAATCTAAATAAGGAGTGATTGTATGAAAATAAAAGATTTAGTAGTTGAACAAAGAAAGTTTTATCAAACAAATACAACATTGTCTTATGAATATAGAATGAATGCTTTAGAGAAACTAAAAAAAGCGATTATTCTTTATGAAGATAAACTTAAAGCTGCTTTAAAAGCAGATTTAGGCAAAAGTCCTTATGAAGCTTTTCTTACAGAAATTGGGGTTACTTTAAAGGAAATTAGTTATCTATCAAAAAACTTGAAGAAGTATATGAAGAATAAAACAGTTAAGACATCGCTTGTTGATTTTCCAGCTAAAAGTTTCAGGTCACCGCACCCATATGGAGTAGTCCTTGTGATTAGTCCATGGAACTATCCAGTATATCTAACTTTTGCTCCTTTGGTTGGAGCAATAGCTGCAGGAAATACAGTTATCTTAAAACCAAGTAATTATAGTCCTAATACCTCTAGTGTTATTCAAGAAATAATTGTGCAGACTTTTAGCGAAGAATATGTAGCAACTGTTCTAGGTGGTAGAGAAGAAAATCAAGCTTTACTAGATCAAAAATTTGATTATATATTCTTTACTGGTAGTGTGAATGTAGGAAAAATTGTTATGGAAAAAGCTGCCAAAAATCTAACACCAATCAGTTTAGAGTTAGGTGGTAAGAGTCCTACAATTGTCAGTAAAGATGCTAATATAGAATTAGCAGCTAGAAGAATTGCTTTTGGTAAGTTCTTGAATTCAGGGCAAACTTGCGTCGCACCGGATTATTTATTTATCCATGAAGATGTAAAAGCAGAGTTCCTAGCAGAATTTAAGAAATCAGTATATAAGTTTTACGGAGACAAACCTTTAGACAACCCTGATTACCCAAAAATCATCAATGAAAAACATTTTGAAAGGTTATTAGGTTTAGTTAAAAATCAAACTATTTTTATGGGTGGAGACAATGACGCATCACTGAGAAAGATAAGTCCAACAGTTCTTGAAGATGTTGATAAAGCATCACCGATAATGCAAGAAGAGATATTTGGACCAATACTACCTGTGATGACATTTAATGATATTCAAGAACCGATTTCATATATCAATTCTAATCCCCATCCTTTAGCTTTATATCTTTTTACTAGCAGCAAAATTACCGAAAAGAAAGTTTTAACTGAATGTAATTTCGGTGGAGGTTGTATCAATGATACGATAATGCAAGTTGCTAGTGATTACCTACCATTTGGTGGGGTAGGTGAAAGTGGTATGGGAGCATATCATGGAAAAAGTAGTTTTGATACCTTTACTCATTATCGCTCAATCATCAAAAAATCAACAATCTTTGACTTGAAAGTAAGATATTTACCAGTAACAAAATTAAAAGAAAAGTTAGCGAAGTTTTTCTTAAAATAAAGGAAGTTTATATGAAAGAAACCTACAATAAGATTTTCAGGCTTATCATCTTAGTTGCTGCTTTATTGGGTGTGATATTGCATACAGTTCAATCAGAGACACCTTTAAAATCTTTCACATACTTCACATTACAATCGAATCTCATAGTAGTTATCGTATACCTAATGATGTTGTTAAGAGAATTTAAATCACGCTTGTTTCAGATAATCTATAACCAAACAGTAATAGCTATAGTTTTAACTGGTATAGTTTTTAATCTGCTTCTAAGACCGACTCTTGGTAGTATTGATTATGAAGTTGATTCTTTAAGTGATATATTAATTCATTCTTTAGTACCAGGGTTAGTTTTAATTGATCGTTTTGTTTTTGGAAAAGTCGGTACTATTAAGAAATATGATCCGATAATCTATCTAAGTTTTCCCTTATTTTATTGGTTGTTCTCAATGTTTTATGTAGTTCTTGGGGGAAATTTTAACGGAGATGACTATATCTCAAATTATCCTTATTTCTTCCTTAACTTTCCAGAATATGGCGTTGGATATTTTGTTTTAGTCATAGTTTTTATTGTTTTACTAGGATATTTTGTTTTTGGGGTAGATAGGTTCAAATTAAAAATGATTAATAGTAGGTTGTAAAAATCTAATTTTCACCAGTTAGTGTTAAAAAAATATAAGCTTTTTTAAAATGAGTTTTTTAGAATATAGATATGAAATAACAACAAGATGGGAAGTGAATCAATGTATAGTAAGATTAGTGAGTATTATGAAAAAATATTTCCAAGGAATCAAAAAAAATTAGATTTTTTAAAAGAAAATCTCAACCAAGGTTCTATTCTTGATTTAGCTTGTGGAAGTGGGATGTATGTCAATGAGTTAAAGCTTTTAGGTTTCGATGTAACTGGTTTTGATCTTGACAAAAATATGATTGAACAAGCCCAGAAAAAATATCCAACAATACTTGTTGAACAGAAGAATATGCTAGATTTAGACGATATTAATCGATATGATGGGATTTATTCAATTGGGAATTCAATAGTTCATTTAGATAGTTTGTCAGAAATCAAAACGCTCGTTAAAAAAATTTATAAAGCATTAAAACCAGGTGGTAAGTTGATTTTACAAATTATCAATTATAATCGAATAATTAAGAAAAAGATAACTAACTTGCCAACAATAGAGTTTGGTGAGGGTAGATTTGTCAGAGAATATGAACAAAAAGGAGAGAAGATTCTCTTTAAAACCACACTTTTTTATGATCATAAACTTGTTAAAGAGCAAGTTGAGTTATTGCCATTACAGAAAGAAGATTTAGTAAGTATTTTACAAGAACAAGGATTTACTAATTTATTTCTTTATGGAGATTTTCTAAAAAATGATTATATCGAAAAAGAATCATTGCACTTGATAATTACAGCTTTGAAGTAGTGTTTTTGTGGTTTCTGTTAAAATATGGTATAATAAAGTGATGACTTTGTCATCATTTTTTTTGAAAGGAATGATAATATTGAATAACATCGGAAAAACTCCCTTATTGAGAGCGAAGAAAATTGAGAATTTTCTCGGAATAAAAAAAATATATATTAAATTAGAAGGTAATAATCCAACTAGAAGTAAACATGATCGAATAGCACGAATTATCATAAAAAATGCTAAAGCTTTAAAGAAATCAATAATAGTTATTGATGGCAAAAAAAGATTGCTTAGAGCTATGGCATATGTTTGTGATAAAGAAAATATGAAACTTCAAGTACCTTTATATAAAAATCAAACATGGAAAACAAAACTCCTTCATAATGATTTTTTAGTAGATTTTGTAGCTCAAGGAAAATCTATAGCGAAAAAGGTGCTAGTTGACTTGTCAGTTAAGGAAGAAGCATACTTTTATGTTGATAAGCAAAAATATGAAGCTTTAGCTAGTATTGGGGTAAACGAAATAGTTGAAGAAATAAATACTCGTTTAGACTATGGTGTAGATAATTTCTATTATGCTAGTGACTATTGTTATACCTATATGGCGTACAAAAACACTTTCACCAAAGAAAATATCAAGAAGCAAATGTCATTACCGAGAATCTATGGTGTAAGAAAAGAAAACACTAAGTTATATGATGAAGATAATAAGATAGCTATTGATGATAAAGTATTAAAAGAAGCAAGTTATTTGCTTCATAAATTTGAACACTTAAAAGTCAAAGAGAAAGATGCTCTTGCTTTTGCAGGATTTTTAAAAATGCAAAAAGAAAATCAACTAGATGAGGGAAACCATGTAATTGTGTTAGATACAGCAAGATCTAGAGTTAGTATTAATCAATTAGAAGATTTCTCAGTTATTAATAAGTTAGATCTTATTGATTATGTTGATAATTATTTGGATCGTTATTCTGATTCGAAAATTGAAACAATTGATGCCGTTGAGAACGCGATGAAGAACGGATATATATTGACCGCCTCTCGAGATAGCAATATTGATGGTGTTTGTATTATTGTCAATATGGGATTTGATGAATTTATCCCCACTTATCATTTAGCATATATTGGGATAAACCCAAGAAGTAAAGGTAGAGGTTTAGGGTCAGAGTTGATTAAAGAAGCGATTAATTTAACAAAAGGAAAGATTTCTTTACATGTTGATTTAGATAATAAAAATGCAAAGAAACTATATAAAAAAATGGGATTCAAACATGTCTATGATCGGATGATATATCAGAGTGACGAGCAATAAAAATCAAATACAAATTTATTTTTTAGATAAACTAGAGTATAATATATTTGGTGACTAATTATGACAAAGTTTAAGTTTTTTCAAAGTATTACTTATTTATGTTTATTAAGTTCATTAACAACCTTGATTTGGTATTATAACTTAGAACATATCGGTATCCCAGTATTTGCTGGAATTGCCTTGCTAATATTAGTTTTTGATAGGAATGGTATGTCTGTTATACCTTTTTTTCTCAATTCTATGTTCATGATTAGTCAAACTGAATGGTCATTAGATTTGATTCCTACCTACTTGTATTTCTTGCCTTTAATGATTATTCCAGGTTTCGTTATTCATGTTATCAGGTTTAAAGTGAAGTTTTTTCAAGGTAAACTAGCATTGCCGTTATCACTGCTTTTTTTAGCTATGTTACTTTCAACAATTAATGTAGTCGATATTAATCAAAACTATTTATTTTACCTTTTGATTGGTTTATTTTATCTTTTAGTTTATTTCTTCTTTGTCTCTAGTATTAAAGGTGATAATCTTCAATTCTTAATTAAATTATTTGTGATAACTGGTGTAATGATTTCTTTTCAGGTTTTGTTATACTATTTAAGAGTAGAAGACATTGCTTATGCCCTTGAACATAAAACCATTGATTTAGGTTGGGGGATATCTAATTTTATTGCAACATATCTAATTATGTTTATAGCTTCAATGTTTTATTTTATTAAAAAATATAAGTTTCATGTTTTTTGGGTTTTACTCGCTTTTTTCGAGATAATTATGTTGCTATTTACCCTTTCTCGTGGCGGAATCTTAGCATTTTTAGTTACTTTAGTATTTTTAATGATATATCTTTATTATGGATATGAACATAAGGTTAAAATGACTCTCAATATTTTGTTAGGACTTTTGCTAGTTGCTGGATTTGTTTATTTAAGGCTGGATTATTTTACGACAATTTGGAATAGGTTAACTGAGAGTTTCTTTGATGATAGTGGACGGATTGAACTTTGGATAGAGGCGTGGAATAATTTTTTAGCACATCCGGTTTTTGGCGCTGGTGTCTTTGCAAGAGTTGAAGGTGATTATTTTGGTTTTTACCATAACACAATCCTTCATACAATTGGAACTTTAGGTAGTATTGGTTTGGTTTCCTTATTATGGCAAGGATTTCTAGTTTTAATAATCTTTCTTAAGAAACTAAATCTGGAAAAAGCAATTTTACTTATTGCTCTTATCGGGGCTAATATTCACGGAATGGTTGATAATGTATATTATATGCCTCAGTTCATGATAATCTTTTTTATCGTGATAGCAGCTGTTGAAAACCATAATAAAAATGTCTTAGAGGAGGCTTGATAACTTGAAGTCTGAGAAAAGGATGTTTATTTCTTTTATTTTAAATTTTCTATTTACAATCTTTGAGTTTATTGGTGGTTTAATCACTAACTCGGTTGCTTTAATGTCTGATAGTGTTCATGATTTAGGTGATTCGATATCAATGGGTGTAGCGATTTGTTTAGAAAGAAAGTCAAAACAAAAAAGAGATTATAAATATACCTATGGTTATTATCGATTTTCTTTATTAGGTGGTTTAATCTCAGCGGTTATTCTTTTGATCGGTTCTACAATAATTGTAATTGAAGCTTTTAAAAGATTATTAAATCCTGAAGAAATAAACGCAAGATTAATGATATATTTTGCTGTTGTTGGCGTGATAGTCAATGGCTTAGCAGCTCTAAATTCAGCTAAAGGAAAATCAGCAAATGAAAAGATTATTTCTTTACATTTACTTGAAGATGTCTTTGGTTGGGTTGCCTTATTAATCGTCTCCATCATTATGAACTTCTTTGATATTAAAATCCTTGATGCAATCTTATCGATAGGATTTACATTATTTATTATGTATCATGTTATTAGAAGTTTAAAAGGGATTTTAGAGGTGTTTTTAGAAAAAGCACCAAAAGGTTATTCTATTGAAAAAATAAAGGAAGAGTTAATGAAAATAGATAAAGTAGTAGATATTCATCATGTCCATTTATGGACTCTTGAAGGTAATCTACCAATAATTACTTTACATGCAATAATCAATAACGAAGTTGAAATCAATAATATTGTCAGTGTTACTAAGAAAATGGAAGAAGAATTGAAATCTTTAGGTATTGGTCATTCTACAATCCAATTAGAGTTTGATAATGATCAATGTAAGGATGTAGATTGCGAAGATATAGAAATTAACCAAGATCATAAGCATCACCATCATTAAAGGAGATATTTTTTATGAAAGAAGGATATTTAGAAAAACTTAGAGAACGACTTCTGGATTATGACATTTCTGAGGATTTGTTAGAATTCATACTCGATGAATATGAACATAAGATTGACGCTTATCAAGCTAAAGATTTAAGTGATACTGAAATTTGGAAATTAATCGGAGATTTCCGATACGAGGTTAATTGTTTAGTTGATAAGTATGATTTAAAACTTATCAATGCAGAACCAAAGCAAAAAGCAAAAATAATCGCTCTTACACCGTTCGTGGCTGTAATCGCCTTTTTTATCCTTGGTTTTGGTTTTAATCTTTGGAATCCTGGGTGGTTAGTCTTCTTGTTGATACCAATAGTAGCTATAATGGTTAACATTTTCCATAAAGAACCAATGAATGCAATGATTGCTGTAAGTCCTTTTCTTGTCGTAATTGCTTACTTAAGCATAGGATTTGCCCTTAATGTTTGGCATCCAACCTGGTTAGTCTTTATGTTGATTCCAATTATGGGTATTTTTTCTGGATTTAAAACAATGAGATTTGTTTCATTTCTAACCGCAATAAGCCCATTTATTGCCTTGATTACTTATATCTTGCTAGGTTATTTCCTAAACCTTTGGAGTTCAGCTTGGATAGTTTTTTATTTAGTTCCAATCTTTGGTGTACTACACGAAAAGAAACTTTATAAACTAATTATCTTTGAACTATCATTATTAATCAGTGCCTTTTTTGCTTTATATGTTATTGAGTTTACAAGTTATTGGGGACTAAGCTTTGTAGCTATATTATTCCCACTAATAATCTTCATTATTTTTGGAGAAGATAGTGTTATCAGAATCGATAAATCGACTTCATTTACCTTTATAATTTTTGTAATACTATTTATTGTATATTTATTATCTGGAATAATTTATCAAGCTTGGGGATATATGTGGATGATATTTTTAATCATTCCAATCTATGAGATAATTAGACAGAGTCCTAATAACTTTAAATATGTCAGTATTACTCCTTTTATTGCTGTTGTTATCTTCTTTTCCCTAGGTTTCTTTTGGAATTTATGGCATATATCATGGTTAGCATTTTTATTAATACCAATAGTAGCAATTCTGGAAAAGTAGATCTTATCTATTGAAAAGGCAAAATTTCTATTGTATAATCAAATTAGACATTTAAAATGAAAGCGAGAACAGTTATGAATCTATTTATTCAACAAATTAATCTACCAGAATTAAAATTAGCATATACCATAGCTACTAGTTATGAAGATGGGTATAAAAGAGTCAAGGCTTACTTATCATTAGGTGGTAAGATGATTGAGTCAGAAAAAGTTTATCATTCAGAGATAACTACAAATAAAAGCACTGTTGTTTTCGTTTATGTAGAAGCTATAACAGATTTAGAAAATTACAATAAAAATGAAATTCAAGTTATTGAGGTAGAAGCAGGCTCATATTTAACCTTTAGAGTTGAAAGAGGATTTTATCAAGAAATTTTATTTAAGAACACTGAACTACAAAAACAGTTTAATCAAGAGATAAAAGATTATTGTAAATTACATGGGTTGAAGCAACATATGCCTGGAGTTCCTTATTTAGCGCAATCTATTGATGACAAAGAACAATTATATTTTCCAGTTAAGAAGCAAACGACCTAGTTATTAACTAGGTTGTTTTATTTTTATCATAATAGTAAATTCTTCAAGGGATATTGTTTTTGTTTTTTAGTGGTGCTATACTAGTTTAGGATAAAAATTTTTTAAGGGAGATTAAATTATGAAAAGATGGTTTTTTTTCTTAGTAATATTGTTTTTTGTAGGTTGCGGTCAAACTACAACAACTCAAACTACTGATACCATTACATCATCAACAACAACATCCTCATCAACTACAACAACCTCAACTTCAACTGTATCTTCAACTACTAGTACCACAACGACAGTTGTTACTGAACCAGATCCTTTGTTAATTGAACTGACAAATAAAGTGAATAGTTTTTACAACCGGATTTATGAAGAAAAGAAGATGAGTTTATCTTCGAGATTTGATTACCTGATTTACTTTAATAACAATCCCAATTCCGTATATTCAGACGAATTTTTAGAGAGTAATGTCATTTATGATCCAAATATTGGTTATCTATTTAATGAATTCCAAAACTCTAGTAACAGCGAGTTTAACCAATATCAGATTGTATCAGTTCAAAATGATAAACTATACTTAAATAATCGACAAAACAACGTATTTACTCAGGAAGTACTTAGCGATGATGTTTCTCCAGAAAATCTAGAAATGGTGATTTCTGAATTGTTTAACTTAGATGAATATTTAGCTTATGACCTTCCTAACTATGGTGAAGTAATCAAGATTAATGAAGACTATTATTATATTAGGATTGAACTAGACGATTTTTTAGCGAATGATTCTTTGTTAGCGCAAGCATTGGGTTTTTCACCAAAGATGAATCCAGATGATATAGTCTATGTATTCTTTACTATCAAGTTTAGTGAAAATGGTTTTGAATATAGTATCACTCATGACGCATATGCTATTGGCCAACAACATTCTTCTGCAACATATTACTTGGATTTATCTATCTCTGATAATTATGTTTTAGGAGAAAGTATTAATTATGTATATCCTGATCGTACTAAGTCTTTTATACTATTTGACAATCCTGAAGATTGTGTTTTTACGTACACGTATGATATGTTTTTTGGGATTAGTATCCCTGCAGAAAAAACAGGATATTTCCGAATATATCTTGATGAGGGATATTACTTAATAGATGGTTATGACTTTTCAGAATCAGGTAAAAGTGCAGTACTATTAGATGAAGATTATCATGAAATAGATTTTGGCCCGACCTTTTATCTTGAAAATTCAGGCACTTATTATGTGAAAATTGATCATGATTTTAGTCCTTATTTTAACTCAGGATTTGAACTGAAATTGATAGATTTTACTGATGCAAATAACTTCTTGAATCCTGGCAATAATTTAATAGGAACTTTAGGGAAAGATGAGACTAATACTTTTTTGATTTTTGAAGAGATTGATGAAACAGTTTTAGTTAAGATAACAATCAATAGTTTAAACTATGTAAATCTTGCTGCACCTAATCATACAGCTGCAATACCTGGTGAAATGGCTACAATATATATGATTGTTGAACCGGGAGAAGTCTTTATGATTGAGTTTAAAGGGTTAAGAAACCAATCAGAGTATGATGTAACTTGGGAATTAGTAAGTATTGAACCATCATATCCGTTCAATTTAAGTTTAATTCCTGAAATATCAATTGATAGTACTTCTGTATTCCTTGTTGCAGAGAATACTATGGAGGGATATTGTAAGTTTGAGATTGAATCAGATGGTAGATATCTATTTAATTTTGAGGAACATCCTCTAAATGTCTTAGAGTTTGAAATTTATAATCAACAAAATCTTTTGATAGAAAGCGGAAACTATTTTGATGTCTTTTTAGAAACAGGTATTTATTATATAAAAGTAACTCTATACGAAGACAAGGATACACTAGTTAGAGTTACGATTGAAGCGATTGAATGATTAGCAAGAGAAGATAATTTTCAACAAAAAAAACCGGATATTTCCGGTTTCTTTTGTTTAATCATTAAAGACTATGTCAATTATTGCTTTATCTGAATCTATCGCAACAATATTGATGAAGAGGTTAATTGGAGAACTATTATACCAATGATAATCATCATAGATATTAAACCCGAAACTATCGCCTGCTTGAAACAAATCAGAGTTTTCAACAATTTCATAAATATTAATATCTCCACCCATGTCAGCTTCAATAATCTTTATAAGCTTATCGCGACTATCTGTATTGTTATTGTTAAAAATACTATAGTAATATGAATCAAGGTTATAGCCATTATCAATAGCTGCACTGATATGGAATATAACAATTCCAGGAGTGGTAAACATATAATCTTGGTCTAAATAGTTTAACCCTGTTGGGGTATAATAAGTAACTAAAAAGTATTCATCAAAGATGGTATTACTCCATTGATCAATTACTAATAAAACATCGCCATTTTCTAGATGTGGTAGGATATCAACTGTCATCGATGAATCAATGACTTTTGGAATAACCCATCCAAGCAGTATTTTTGAAAACGGATCATGATCACCAATGGTATAGTCCATCATATAAGTACCAAGTCCACCACGATTATATAAATCATCAGGATAATAATCATAGTAATCTTCTAAACCAAGCATATGGCCAGTCTCATGAATAATGGTTCTAGCATTTACGGCTTCGCCACCTTCATAGAGAAACTCTACACCAGACCAAACATAATAATCTGGAGTTACTCCATCAAAACTGTCTTCATACATATAGTAATATTGATATGCCCACCATAAGTCTGAGCCACTATCATATGAAACTGGATGATTATAAACTACATATATTCCATCAATGAATCCGTCTTGATTACTATCATAATCAGAATAATCGATAACATCATCATAATAAGTTAATAGTTCATAGATAATATCACTTTCAACATAAGTAGTGTCATCATATAAATTCTCGCCTGTTACAGGGTTTGTAGCGTATAATCGGTCGTTTTCTTGAGCGTAATAACTTGAGTTTTCACTTGCTCGATAAAAACCATAGATATCAGCTGTGATATTAAGTTTTCCGTAAGAACTAATTAAATAATAACTATTTAATGATTCATAAGCTAATTGATTAGAAGATCCGTTAAATGCTATTTCTAAATCAGCTAAAATACTATTCGGGTAACTTGCTGGTGAATCAGGAAAATCTACTGCGAAGACTAAAACTTTAACATCTCCAGTAGCGGGAATCCCGACATAATCTAGTTCATCTTGAAGTAGGGAATAACCTTCAGGAATCAAAGGTTGATTATTTAAAGTAGTAGTTTGAGTAGTGGATTGTGTTGTTGTTGTTGTTGTTGTTGTTGTTGTTGTTTGTGCTGAAGTGGTTGTAGTAGTTGTGGTAGTGGTTGTAGTTGTGGTTGATGTTAGACTACTTGTTGTAGTAATAGGGTTTGAAGTAGTAGAAGTAGTAGTATCAACTGGCGAAGTATTTGAACTTGTATTTGAATCCGGGATTTGTGATGTGGTAGTACTATTAATATCACTAGAACTACTAGAAACGCTAGAAGTTGTAGTTGTACTGCTAGTTAAAAAATCACAAGAAACCAAAGTGAAAAATAAAGTGAAAATACTTAAAAACATAATTAATTTTTTCATAGATGCCTCCGTAAGTTTAGCAATTATTATATCATAAGACTAAAAAAAAACACAGTATTTTTTACTATGTTTTTTTGTTTATTACTATCTGTTATTCATCATTGGTAGATTAGGTCTTGTTTGATGTCTTCTTGTTTCTTCATACTCATTTTGACTACGATCTGGTTTAACTCTAAAAGTATAAATCACATCGCCTGTTTCAACATCAGTCTCAGCTACTAGTTTGATATTACCTTTCTCTGTTACTTCATCAAGATATCTAACTTCATAGTTGATATTGATATACTGTGTATTATCTTCAGTCCGGATGTTAAATAGATACCTACCGTAGTTGCCATCTTCAGTCATTTCAAGTCTTGCATGAACATGATTGTCTCTTGTGAAAATCATGACTTTTGATTCTCTTACAATTGTTCCATCTTCAACTAATTTGAAAAAGAATTTTTCTTTACCATCGTCTTCAACATCAGTCATATAATTCACTACAACATAATTGTCACTATCGACGAATGATCTTAGTCTAAAGATTTCTACTTGATCATTAATGATTTTCTTACCTTCGATATTATAAGTTGTTTCTCCATAGATTAGAATTCCTTCAATTCCTTGAACAGCCAAATGGTCATCTTCATCATTGAAATGAAATTCTCTCCGTGCATTTCCTTCAGTGTTTTCTGAATTTGTATTCATTTCTGTTTCTGGAACTTCTTCAAATTCAAACTCATTGTAATATAATACATAACTAACTGTTTCTCCTAATAGATTAATTGACGAATAAGTAGTTTTAAAACTATATTCTTCTCTATCAGATTCTTCTTGTACAACTTCTAAGTTGTCATCTCCTAGAAAGACTTCCATCATTTCTACGTAATAGTCAATATCTTCAACTTCTTGAGTTATTCTTGGTTGAGCTTCACCTTTATTTGCTAAAGGAAGATAGTTAGTTTCAACTACTGTTGCTTGATTATAATCTAATAAAGAAGTAGATGATAAAGCTTGGAGTGTAAATAATTGTTCGTTTGTTTCAATGACATTATCCTCTTGTTGATCACAACTGATAAACATAAAACCTAAACTCATTGCTAAAACAAATAAAACTAATTTTTTCATAACATATCCCTCCTATGTCTTTGTACTACATATACGATCGAGAATCAGTTTTTATTGGTATTTTTTAAAACTTTCTTCCTGGATTATCCTGTGTAGTAGTAGTACTATCATTATCCTCAGTATTATGGGGGTTATTACTATTGTTACCCATATTACCTCTTGGCATGTTTACGTCTTTTTCAGGTAAGATATAGCGATAAGCATACTCACTAGAATTTGGTAGCATTTCTAGGTTAACTCTAAAGTTACCAGAAAGATTTTTTTGGTTATCAGCGATTTCATATTCAATCTCTAACTCGTCAAGATTGTTTTTTTCATTTCTTTGGACTAGTAAATTGATTGATAAACCGTTTTTATTGATAATTGTTCTAGCTCTAATACTTCTTTGAACTCTAAAAACTTCTAAAGTATTTTGAAGTAATAAGCTATTATCTTTATATAATCGATAGATAAACTTTTGTTGATTTTCGCTGGAATCATTTGTTACAGAGATATAATTTTCATTATCTAGGTATATCTGAGTATTTTCATTGGTTTTTGTAAAATTATAGGTTCTTTCTCTTATCATGATAATTCCGGTTAAACTGGTATCAACTTGATTGTAATATATCATGAAGTTTAAAGGGTTTTTAGCTAAATCAAAACTAGAGTATATTATCTTTTTTTGGTAGTTTGGATTATCTGAATCTACTTCATTATAATTAATGTTGTTATCAGTATTAATAATTGTTTCCATCATGCTCAAGAAAGGGTTGATATCAGTAAAATAATTTTCAACATCAGTTTCAGTTGAACTTAAAGACTGAATGTAAATCATTTCTTGGGCTGATAAATCTTCGACAATTGTCTTATCAAGGATTGTCGCTGCTGAAATTGTTTGGAAACCGATTAATTGAATATCGTTTTCTAATGGGGTGTTTGTAGTATTGCTTGGAGCTAAAGCGAGATTATAAACAAAGAAGCTGGTTACAAAAAGAACGATAGAAGTAAGTAAAACTTTAAAAACTTGATTAAAATTAAAAGAAAATCGCTTTTTTCTTCTTGGTTCAATATCAATGTTTTTAAGATTTATTCTTGAATAGATATCAGGAATTTCATTTACTACTGACTCTTTAAGTCTTGCTTTGATTTCTTCTCGTTTCATTTTTTCACCTCCACTGTAAGATATTCTTTTAGTTGATTCATGGCTTTATTATAAATCCATAAGACTGTACCTAATGGCTTTTTGACAATCTTTGCGATATCTTTGAACTTCATATCTTCTACACTTCTTAGTAAGACAATTTGCTTTTCTATTTGATTAAGTGGTTTGACTAGATCTAATACATCATATGTTTTTTCATCAGTTTTAAGGCTGTCATGAATATAGGATTGTTCTATAGGGTCATAAACAGTCTCTTTACTGTATTTACGATAATAGTCTAGAGCGGTATTTTTGGCTATCTGGATAAGCCAAGCATTAAAGTTGCGACCGCGTTTATATTGATGGATTTTTTCAATCATCTTAATATAAGTGTCTTGCATTAAGTCTTCTGTAGCTGCTTTGTTTTTTACTATAGAAATAATCATTGAGAAAACACCTCTTTTAGTGCTCTCATAGATTAGCCTGAAAGCTTCATCGTCTTTTTCTATTAATTTATCGATATAATCATCATAGTTGATTTCCATGGCTTCACCTCGATTAAATTATATCATACAAAAAAGATTCTGAAGCATTTTCTCACTATATATACGGGAAATTAAATTGTTTTATTGGTAATTTTTTCTTTTTAATAAAAATATACAAACTTTAATGTTATAATAATTAGTAATTTGATGAGGTATGTATACTATGAAAAAAAGAATTTGGGAGTTGGATTTTCTAAGAGGGTTTGCAATCATAATGATGATTTTTGACCATTTAATGTTTGACTTTAAAAGTTTAAGAATGTTTTTTGGTAACTTTGATCAAGTAGACAATGAAGTATTTAATTGGTTAAAAGAATTTGGGAATATGTATTGGCATTCAGAACTTCGCTTCTTTGGTCATTTTGTATTTCTGTCAATTTTTATGCTTGTTTCAGGAATTAGTTTCACTTTTAGTAAAAGTAATCTATCTAGAGGTCTAAAATTATCAATTGTGGCGATGGTTATAACTTTGATTACATTTATTGTCGAAGAGACTCTATCATTTGATGCTTTGATTATTTTCGGGATAATTCACCTTTATGCAGTATCAATTTTAATTACCTATGTCATTAGGAAGTTCATTAAGAATGATATTGTAATTATGCTTTTTGCTTTTGCGATAATTGCTTATGGAATCTCCTTTAGATTTTGGTCAGTTAGTTACCTACCTGCGTTTAGTTTTTCAAGATTACCAGAAATTATTATAGGTCTTAAAGGTTATGGAGCCGATTATTTTGGTCTTGTTCCATATTTAGGTATAATTCTCTTAGGTACTGTGATAGGAAATCAGTTTTATCATAACAAAACAAGCATTATCCCTCAAGTTAAGATTTCTGAGAAGAATATTTTTATGATAGCTGGTAGAAAATCATTGATTATTTTTGTTACTCATCAAATTGTGTTAATTGCCTTAATTTATATAATTGGTTATATTTTTGAATATAGAATATAGGAGGTTTATATGGAAGCAAATATGAGTTTGTATCATGCAGTCTTAGAGACAAGAAAACAATTTGCCAACAATAATGCTTTATTGTTTATGGGAAAGTATGTAAATTATCAAGAATTGATTAATAGAATTGATATGGTTGCAAATGGATTTTACGATTTAGGTCTTCGTAAAGATGATGTCGTAACGATGGCTTTA
>NPID01001145.1_pt3 | contig 17025 bp, 14 predicted proteins | sample 8637491 | NCBI WGS metagenome assembly NPID01 (sample SAMN07420843, study PRJNA396082) | bioreactor metagenome | isolation source: sample BA6 brine-fed electro-methanogenic bioreactor BA | place: Japan: Kochi | collected 2016-06-14 | reverse complement strand
CCGGTGGCGATGATGCCGCTGATGATGCACCTGCAGCAGCCATTCCGGGGAATCAACGTGCTGATGACGCCGCATTTCACCTCGGCGATCTCGGCCTTCGGCATCGTTTTTCTGACCTACGCCTCGATCGTCGCCACCGAACTTTGGTTCGTCTACCGTGAGCACTTTGTACTCACCTACCAGAGACTTCAAGCCAAACCCAACCGCAGCGCGATGGACAGTTTCTACCTGGTGGCGAACAAGGCCCTGACCCTCGGCGCCATGGATATCAGCCACGAGGCGCTGGAAAAGGATCACAAGGCCTGTAAAATCATGGCCGCTGTCGGGATTCCGGTGGCCTGCTTCCTCCACGGCTACGCCGGGTTCATTTTTGGTTCGGTCAAAGCCAACGCCCTTTGGATGACCCCGCTGATGCCGGTTATCTTCATCTGCTCGGCGGTGGTGTCCGGGATCGCCCTGTGCATTCTCTGCTATGTGGTGACTCAGGAAATCCGCAAGTTCATGGCCAAGCGCAAGATGGCCCGCTGGGCCAGGGAGGCCAACGCCCCCACCGTGGAGGAGCTGCGCGGGGCGGAGGAGCATGAAGTCAGCATGGTCTCCAACTATCTGCTTTATTTCATGATCGCCGCCATCACCCTGGAGGTTCTCGACCTGATCTTCCGCGGCTATACCCAGGTCAAGTCCTGGGACATTCTGCGCGAAGTCATCATGGAACGAGATTTCACCAAGATCTTCATCCTCCAGTACGTTATCGGCAACCTGATTCCCTTCCTGATGATGATCCTCCCCGGGCGGAACGTCAGACGGACGACCATAGCCTGCGCCCTGGTTCTTTTCGGTGTCTTCATGATGCGCTGGAACGTGGTCATCGGCGGCCAGGCCTTCTCGCTGAGTTTTGCCGGCTTCATGCACTATCATCTGCCGATCATTCCCCATGATGCCGAAACCTTCAAGGAAGGATTTTTTGGGGCCCTTCTGGTTATGGCCACACCGTTCGTGCTCTTCTATTTCATCAACAAGCTCCTTCCGGCCTTCCCCAAAAAGGAAGGATCTCACGGTTAACCGGTACCAGTTCACCGTTCAAGCCGCTCTCGTAAGGGGGCGGCTTTTTTTGTTGAGTGACTTCCCGACATACCCTCTGCCCTGCCTCGAACTAAAAGCTCTGCAATCCTGACAGGTTTACTGGTGGACTCGCCTCTGCAGGCCGCAAAGGCAGGATTCCCTCCCCCATTTTGGCATTGACAAAACAGCGTTATCGATGTATTAACCGTTGCTTGGTATCTGGCCGCTGGATTAATAGAATTTGCGACATACGGAAATTCCGTACCACCTGCCCTCAAAAACCTGCACTAATCCGGTCCGCTGGGCCGCCAGAAACCGTCAGCCTTAGCCATTCCACCATGACTTCTGCACATATCAAAAAAGGAAGAAGGGGTTAGCAGCATGAAAACGTTACCTGAAGTTATCGCAGCATTTACCCGGGGCATCGCCAGGAGCCGCGTTTCGCTCATCGGAGCCATGATCGTCACGGTCGTCTTTCCGTTTTTGTTCGGGGCGATCATGTACGACCTTGTCTGGCACATCGCAAACACCTACGTCGCGGCGGTCATCTACATGGTTCTCGGCCCGGCCTTCATCGGCGGCCTGATTCTGGTCTTTCTGGGCCTCTTTTTCTTCAAGGGCAAGGAGGAGGTCCGGCTCTTCACCCTGGAATATCTGCGGGACTACTTCACTGATCCGTCGAAGTTCAGCAAGATGCGTAAGCTGGTCTTTTTCGCGGTCTTCCTTTCCTGCATCAACATCTTCATCATGGGTCTGCTGGCTTACCGCGGGTATCATTATATGGAATCCGTGGGTTTCTGCGGTCAATTCTGCCACACGGTCATGAACCCTGAGCATACCGCCTACAGCAACTCGCCCCACTCCCGTGTGGCCTGCGTCGAGTGCCACATCGGTGCCGGCGCCACCTGGTTCGTCAAATCGAAAATTTCCGGTGCCCGTCAGCTCTTCGCCGTGGCTCTTGACACCTACCCCCGTCCCATCGAAGTCCCAGTCCACGGTCTGCGTCCGGCCCGGGACACCTGTGAGGAGTGTCACCGACCGGAGAAATTCCATGGCGAGAAGCTGGTGGTCAAGGACAAGTTCCTCGAAGATGAAAAAAACACCCACGTTCAGACCGTCCTGCTGATGAAGATCGGTTCTGCCGGTGACCGCACGGTCAGCTCCCACGGCATTCACTGGCATGTGGCTCCGGAAAACAAAATCACCTACAAGGCTTCGGATCACAGCCGGATGAACATCCCTGAGGTAACCCTGCACAAGCAGGACGGCACCCAGATCGTTTACAAGACCGAGGAAGCCGATGATCTTTTGGCCGAAGCCGGAGAAACCATCGAAGTCCGCGAGATGGACTGCATCGACTGCCACAACCGCCCGACCCACGTCTACCTTTCCGCCGAGGTGGCCCTGAACAACAAAATTCTTTCCGGAGATATCGTCCGGGAGTTGCCCTTCATCAAGAAAATGGCGATGGCCGTGGTCAAAAAGGAATATGCCTCCCAGGATGAAGCCAAGACAGCGATCGCTACCGAGCTGAACAACTTCTATCAGAAGAACTATCCCGACCTGGTCAAGCAGCAGCCGGAAATGATCGAAAAGTCCATCGCCGGCGTTCAGGCCGCTTATGCCGAAAACGTCTTCCCCGAAATGAACATCCAGTGGGGCACCTACACCGACCATATCGGCCATACGGAAGATGGCGGCTGCTTCCGCTGCCACGACGAAATGCACGAGTCCCCAGGCGGGGAAGTTGTTTCCCAGGATTGTGATACCTGCCATACGATCCTTGCCGAGGAGGAAGAGAATCCCGAGATTCTCACCGAGCTGCGGGGCGAGTAATCCTTGCTAAACACCCCCAAAGTCCACCGGACGTTTGCCGGTGGACTTTGGGGGTCCTAAAAAACCAAAGACCCCTCACCTTTCTGGTGAGGGGTCTTTTTGAGTCGGCCAATCTACCTTTCGGCACCGGCTTCTTCGCCTTGCGGAGCATGGCGATTATTTCCCCCCGTGCAGGGGGTCGGGTTAGCTATGGCGAAATATGGTTTGCTATGACCTTATTCCTCCTTTCGCTTTGATTTTATTCTAACCCCGAAAATTCAAAGTGCAAGCGGGACCGGCGATTTTTCCCGGATGCGCTAAACCCTGACCAGACCTGCAGCCCAGGTAAAACCACCACCGAAGGTTACCAAACCAACGAGGCTGCCCGTGGTGATCCTTCCGCACTCCCGAGCCTCGTCCAGGGCGATGGGAATGGAGGCCGCCGAGGTGTTGCCGTAACGCTCGACATTCACATACACCCGCTCATGGGGAACATCAAAGCGCTTGACCACGGCCTCGATAATACGCAGGTTAGCCTGATGGGGAATGAGCAGATCGAGATCGCCGGCAGAGATCTCCGCCTCCTCCAGAACCTGTCGCAAGGCCTCGGTCATCGAATTGACGGCATGCCGGAAAACGTCACTTCCGTTCATCTGAATGGTGTGGAGTTTTTGTTCCGCATTCTCGGGAGTAGGCGGATTGAGGCTCCCGCATCCCGGATTGTAGAGCAGGTTGCTGTAAGAGCCGTCGCTTCGCAAAAGAGTGTTCAAAATCCCCCTCCGGCCATCGGAGGGACCGAGGATCACGGCGCCAGCCCCATCGCCGAACAGCACGCAGGTATCCCGGTCCTGCCAATTGACCATGGAGCTCAGAATATCCCCGCCGATCACCAGAGCGCGCCGATAACCGGCCACCGCCATGAGCCCTTCGGCAACCTGAAGGCCATACAGAAATCCGGAGCAGGCCGCCGACAGATCGAAGGCCACCGCTTTGGCAGCACCAATTCTGTCTTGCACCAGACAGGCCGTGGCCGGGAATTTCATATCGCCGGTCACGGTTCCCACGACGATCAGGTCGATATCGGCTGCCGCAACTCCTGCATTTTCCATGGCGGCCTGCGCGGCCCGGGTGGCCAGTTCCGAAAGGGGAACTCCGGACTCGACGATTCGCCGCTCCCGGATGCCGGTACGTTTTACGATCCAGCTATCTGAGGTATCAACCATTTTTTCCAGGTCAGTATTGGTAAGGACCTTATCAGGCACAGCCCGGCCCGACCCCAGGATCATCACCTGCGGTTCTTTGATCATTGATTCCTCCCACCAACGCGGTTTCTGTTGGGGCAAGGATAGCATCTTACGCTACAGCCCTCAACACATCAGTCCGGTTCCCGCCGTGCGCAGCCGGGCAATGGATTCCCACGCATGAGATTAGTCCTCCCGGGCTTCATCTTCCTCGAGGACGGGCTGTTCAGGGGCCTCATCCTTCTCGCTGGCCTTGGCTGAGTCACGACCTGGGGAAGGGCGAGCTTCATCGCCGCGTCTCCTCACACCGGCACGTTCTCGACCGGTACGAAACCTGATGGCCTCGTCCAGAGACCGCAGATGCAGATCCCTTTGCGGGAAGGGGATTTCCACGCCGGCATCACGAAAGGCCTGGTCGATGGCCTGATTCAGCTCACTCTTGATCTTCAGGCGCTTTTGAATATCACCGATCCAGATGCGCAGCTCAAAATCAAGAGAGCTGTCACCGAAACCGGTAAAGATGGGGGAGGGGCTCGGATCGGGGATGACATCGGGGTGCTGGACGGCCACCTCTTTGAGAAGTTTGAGCACCAGCGGCACGTTGCTCCCGTAGGCCACCCCCACCGGCAGAACCACCCGCGCCACATTGGTCGAGAGGGTCCAGTTGGTGACCTGCTCGGAAATCAGCTGCGAATTGGGAACGATGATTTCCGACTGGTCAAGGGTTTCGACGATTGTCGAGCGCAGGCCGATTTTGCGCACCGTCCCCCATTCGGTTCCCAGCACCACCATGTCGCCGACCTTGATCGGCCGCTCGAACAGCAGGATGAGGCCGCTGACGAAATTATTGACGATGTTCTGCAGGCCAAAGCCGATACCGATGCCGAAGGCTCCGGCCAGCACGGCAAAATTCCTCAGTTCCATTCCGGCCAGGCTCATGGCGAACAGAAAACCGACCAGAACCAACGCATAATGCAGCAGTTTTTTGATCGCATCCCGGACCCCCCGGTCAAACCCCTGGCGGGGAAACACCTGAGAATCGAGCACGGCGCGGATAAACCAGGAAACGACGATGGAGACATACAGGACCAGGCCGACCAGCAGAACCGTCTGCACCGACACCCTGACCTCGCCGACATCGAACCCCATCGCCAGCAGTTCGCTCCAGGCCTGCCCGATCGAGTCGTAAATCCCCCAGACCTCGAGCAGGTAAAGGGTAGCGTAACCGACGACAAAAATCTGGAACACCTCTTTGAGCCGATGCATCAGTTCAGTTCCGTAGCGGCGAAAGAACCGCCGCTGGCGAACCGCCGGGTGGGTCAGCAGAAATTCGATGCCGCCCCGTCCGAGGCGGATCGCCATGGCCGCAAACAATCCGAGAAAGACGGTTTTCACCGACGATTCGATCAGCCGGCTGGACAGGGTTGAGAATCCGCCGAACTGAGCCGCCAGGGAAATAAACAGCACCGCCGCGCCGACCCGCAGCGACAGGGTGAACCCGTCGACCTTGCCGGCATGGGCCTTGAGGTTGCTTCTTGCCAAAAACAGCAACAGCGGAATCCCCCCCAGCGACAAGAGGGCCAGATAGAGGCGGTAGAGCGGGGTCGGCAACGAGATGATCTGCAGAGCCAGAGAGAGAATGAACAAGGTGGCAAGCAGATAGACGGTAAAGATCTTGCGGGGGTTTTTCAGCAGGCCGGAAACCAGCAGGGAGGCTGAATAGGCCGCCGGGATCCACAGCAGCAGCCGCCACAGGGCCGGGGGATGGTCATAAAGGGCGCTGAGGGAGGAGACGGAGACAAAAATCCCGGTCGCCCAGGGGCGGTTCATGATGAACTGCCATTCCCGAGTGACCTCGGCGCGTTTTCGATGATGGAGAATAAACGCCGCCAGGGACAGGGCCAGAAGCGCCTGAAGGGCAAGGACCCAGCCCTGATCCTGCAAGAACTCCCAACCGACGACCTCGACCTCTTCGATGCCGCGGTCTACCTCTCGCCAAAGGTCGAAATTGAACTGACGATAGAAATTGCGATTGGCAAAGGAATGGGTGGTTTTCCTGAACGTCTGCTCCCGCTGCCCTTTAAGAAGGGTGTCGAGCCGGCTCAACACCTCGAGGCTGGTCTTCTGCAGAGCGGTCACCTCGTTCTGCAACTGAACCAAGGGGCCTGCGGATTCGGTCGCCAGCTTCAGAACCCGGCCGATAATCCGCTGGGCCTGCTCGAAAGCCGCCTGGGGAAGCTCCAGGTCCGACTTGTCGAGGGATTCCTGCCAACCTTTCCAGAACTGCTCTTTTTGGTTCCAGGTCTGCCGGATCAGTTCCACGCTCGCCAAGCGTGCCGATAAATCATCGAGGATTTTCTTCAGGTTGTTCTTATGTTCGAACAGCTGCCCGCGGGTATCCTGAAGCCGGTCGAAGCTCCAACCGGTTGGGTCGCCAAGGCTGGTAATGCGCTGAATAAGTTCCTGCTGGCGCTTGGTGACCTCTTGGATCCTCTCCCGAAAAGGGCTCATTTCCCTGATCGGGGTCAACTTGGCCTCGGCGTTGATCTCCTCCTCCACCAGGCGGGAAACCCGGGGCAGAACCTCGGACACACCGGGATAGGCCTGGGTCGCCGGACCCTGCTGCGGCGGCTCCTGGGCCGCTGCGGTTACGGCCAGGACCAGGAGCAGTATCCAGTGGAAAAACTGCTTCATCACAGGTCCTTGAAAGAAGAGGAAGTCCTATGTGATATTCTGAATCAATATGAAAGGTTGTCAATTTGGCCCAGGAAGGAAGGCCGGCAAGGCGAACAGCCGGTTTCGATCAGCAAAACAGCCATTTTTCAGGACAGGGAACATCCACCATGAAACAGCCTGCAGACCGTTCAAGGGCCGGGGTCCGGGCGATCCTCTTTGATTACGGCGGAGTCCTGGCCGCGGAAGGCTTTCGGGAGGGCCTCAAAACCATCGCCCGCCGCCAGGGAAAGGACCCGGAAGAGTTTTTTCGTCAGGGAGCCGAGGCGGTTTACACCTCGGGCTATGTCACCGGCGAGGGCACCGAAGAGGACTTCTGGAGATTGATGGATCGCCAGAGTCCTTTCCAGGAAAATCCGGCCGCCTTGACCGCGGACATTCTGCGTCGCTTCGTGTTGCGGCCGCCGATGCTCGCCAAAGTCAGGGAACTGCGCCGCCGGGGATATCTGACCGCAATTCTCAGCGATCAGACCGACTGGCTCGATCGCCTCGAGCAACGGGACCATTTTTTCCAGGAGTTCGACCGGGTATTCAACAGTTTTTACCTGGGCAAGGGAAAACGTGAGCCCTCGGTTTTCCTGGATACCGTCCAGGCCCTGGGGGTCGAACCCGGCCAGGCCCTGTTGATCGACGACAATCCGGGCAACATCGCCCGGGCCGCAGCGATGGGGCTTCAGACGCTGCTCTTCGAAAACCAGGAGTCCTGCCTCGCCCAACTGGGCCGACTCACCGATCCCGCCCTGCCGGGCGAAACGATGGCCTGACGAGCCCCCCCGCCAAGGCAGCGGGGGGCATGAGGGAAGAACCTTTTACTTGCCCGGCTGGGTGGTCAGGACCGGCTTCGGGGTCGCATCCCCGGAGGGGGGCAGAACCGGATGAACGATCTCGGGCTGGTCCCCGGTCAGGGTCTTTAAAAATCCGGCGATCCGCGCGACCTGCTGATCGTCGAGGGTGATCCCCAGCTGGGCCGACCCCATGATCGAGACCGATTCCCCGAGCTTCCAGACCTTGCCCGAATGGAAGTAGGGCTGGGTAATCGCCACGTTGCGCAGCGACGGGGCCCGGAACACGTACTCATCGCCGGCGGTGTTGGTTACCTTGAAGCGGCCTTTATCCTCGGGCGGCAGGATCTCGCTGGCCGGCTTTTCCACCACGCCGAAGGGGAAATAGCCGTTTCCGCCCACATTCATGCCGCCGTGACAGCTGGCGCAGCCCTTATCCATGAACAGCTTGAGGCCCTCCTGCTCGGCAGCGCTCAGGGCCTTGGCGTCCCCCTTGAGATACTTGTCGAACGGGGCGTTCGGCGTGATGAGGGCGGCCTCGAAAGCCTCGATCGCCCGGGCCATATTGTCGAAGGTCAATGATTCCGGGTCGCCGGGGAAGGCCAATTTGAAACGATCAACGTACTCCGGCAGGCTTTTCAGAGTAACCAGGACCTGCTCGGGGGTGTTGCTCATCTCCACCGAGGCCTGGACCGGACCTTTGGCCTGCTCGGCCAGATCCTTGGCGCGCCCATCCCAGAACTGGGCGGTATTGAAGACCGCGTTGAAGGTGGTCGGGGCGTTGCGCGGACCCTTTTGCCAGCCGTGCCCGACGGAGGTTTCCTGCAGATCGGCACCGGCCAGCCCGACATTGTGGCAGGTCTGGCAGCTGATCAGGCTGGAAGCCGACAGCCGCGGGTCGAAATAAAGCATCCGACCCAACTCCACCTTGGCCGGGGTTGCCGGATTGTCCTTGAGCGCCGGCGGGGTGAGAGGGATAGGTTCAAACATCGAATTCGCCCGTTTCATCAGCTCGTCTTCGGCCCACGCCGTAGCTCCGGCCAGGCTCAGCAGAGCCAGACCGATCCACAGTTTTCGCAGCATCTCTCGCCTCCTCGATTGAATATCCCGTCAAAGGCCCGGAAGCGGGCCGTCGACAGACCGGTTTGCCCCGGGGTCGTGCCCAGGTAAACAGCCGAAGTTAAAAATACCTCACCGGAACCGATTGTCAAGACACGCTGCCCGTCGTTTTGGCCTGCGGATTTACCAAATGACGCAGCGATTGCACCACGACCTGCTGCAGCCTCTCCCAGCGCTGCGGATCGCCGGTCGGGTGTTTCTGGTTGACCTCCAGTTCCATCCCCAGATAGCTCCTGGCCGGCAGGCGGCGGCGCAGATGGGTCACCAAGGCATCGGAAACCCCACGGTAGGGATAGTTGCGCCGCACCCGGAACTCGGGTCCCGCCTCGATCAGGAACTGCTGCCAGAGCCGGCAGAATTCCGCCTCCCGGGGGCGGACGGGGTCGTAGAGCAGGCCCAGGTCGGCATTGCGGATCGTTCCATCCATCTCCGGGGTAAAGGAATGGATGGAAAGGTGGGCGACCAGGCCCCCTTGGGCGAGGAGTGCGCCGACCCGCTCCGCCACCCGCTGCCGGTAGGGATAATAATAGCGCGCCAGAACCTTCTCCCGGGCCGGCCGGTCGAGTATTCGGCTGATCCCGGAGAACAGGGCCGGGGTATGCCGGGAACGGTTCAGATCGACCAGCAGCCGGGTCACCTCGGCGGTTTCGACGGGAGCATCGAGCGCCGCGGCCAGACGCCGGGCCAACGGCAGAATGCCGATGTCGTAGCCGCGGTGGGTGGCGAGCAGTTCCTCATGGCCGCGAAACAGGGCCCGGTATTCGGTCGGCACCCGGTTGCCGCCATGTTCGCAGCTGATCATGAGCCGGATCGGTTCAGGCAACAAACGCTCTCCCTTTCTCCAGGCAGTCGCAGAGCTGCCGGTAGACCTCGCAGATTCTCTCTGCCGACGGCTCTGCGCCCAGGGCCCGGATCATCCGGCGGCTCAGGGTGCCATGCTCCAGAATCACCCCCAGCGCTTCCTGCCAGGAGCCAGGAGCCCCGCCCAACAGGCTCGCCACCAGATGCCGCCACAGATCGCCGGCACGGCAGCATTGACGATCGAGGCCGAGCGCCTGCAGGTAGCGGCGATCGTCGATCAGGGCCGCCTCCCCCTCGCGAATCGTGGCGAGCAGGATCGTTTCGAGGGCCGCCACCGGCCAGGCCTGCTGTGCGGCCAGGGGTGACCAGGTTTCGGCGACCAGCGCCTTGAGAACCGCCACGATCGCGCCGATCACCGCCAGATCGGCCCCTGCGTGTTCCTGGACGTCGAGCACCCGGATTTCGATGGCGTTGCGATCGAAGCGGGCAATCGCTCCCCGGGAGTTGAGCCACTCGTACTGCAGAATCCCCTGGGGATCGTGGGCGGCGATATCCCGATACATGGTTTCGAGGATGATCTGCTGGTAGTCGGCCCGCGAGTAAACCGGCTCCGGAATCACCCGCCCGGTCACCGAGGGAATCAGCGCCTGGTTCACACGGTAGACCTCGAGCCGGTTGTCGACCAGGCCCGTCGGCCGGCCGTCCATGACCGGCGACGAGGCCGCCAGCGCCGGCAGAATCGGCAGGATCAGACGGATCGCCGCGTGCAGCCGGGCGAACTCCCGGTCATCGGCAAAAGGGAGGTTGAGGTGAGCGCTCTGCAGGTTGGCCCAGCCGTGCCCCTGGCAGCCGAAGATCCGGTTGTAGGCTTCGTAGATGGGGCCGTTTTCGTAGGGCCAGAGACGCATTTCCCGAAACGGGTCCATCCACGGATGCATGGCCGTCGGCATCAACCGCCCGCCCAGCGGCGCGAGCAGTCCGTTGACCCGCCCGACGTGCTCGGCAAAGATCTCCCCCAGCCCTTCCAGGGACGCCGCCGGGCCGTTGGTCTTTAGCTCGATAACGTGCAGCACCAGTTCGTTGGACCAGCGCAGCGGCCCCACCGCGATCTCGCTGATCACCTCGCCGCCGGCATCCCGCAGCACCCGGTCGGCCACCGGCAGCACCCGCAGGCCTTCGCCTTCGACGATCATGTATTCCAGCTCCACCCCGTAGCCCTCGAACAGGTGCAGCGTATCGCCCTCGTTCATCCCTGAATCCTTTCCTTGCGCTGTTCGATGCGCCGCAGCATGGTTGCCATGATCCGCAGATAGAGCCCGTCCTTCAGGACCTGGTCCTCCACCCCGGCATCGATGCTGGGGTTGTCGTTGACCTCGATGACGTACACCTTGTTGCCTGCCTGCTTCAGATCCACCCCGTAAAGGCCATCGCCGATCAGGTTGGCCGCCTTCACCGCGGTCCGCACCACCACCTCCGGAACCTGCTCCAGCGGCAGGGCGTCGGCCCGCCCCTCTTCGCTTTTGGCTCCGCTGCTGTCGCGCTTGAGGATCTGCCAGTGTTTTTTGGCCATGTGGTAGCGGCAGGCGTACAGGGGCTGCCGGTCGAAAACCCCAATGCGCCAGTCGAAGGAGGTCGGCAGAAATTCCTGGGCGATGATCAGCTCGGATTTTTCGAGCAGCCGGGCCGCCACCTGGCGCAGGGCCTCTTCGGTTTCGACCTTGACCACCCCCTGCGAAAAGGAGCTGTCAGGCTGTTTGAGGATGCAGGGCAGGGCCATCTGGTCGAGGATCCGCTTGCGGTTGTCGCGGTGGACGATCAGGGTTTTCGGGGTGGCCAGACGGTGCCGCTCGAGCAGTTCGGCCAGAAACACCTTGTTGGTGCACTTGAGGATCGATTCGGGATCGTCCACCACCACCAGCCCCTCGGCGGCGGCGCGGCGGGCGAACCGGTAGGTGTGGTGATTGACGTTGGTCGTCTCGCGGATAAACAGGGCGTCGAACTCGGCCAGGCGGCCGATGTCCTCCTTGACGATCATTTCGGTACTGAGTCCGAGCGATTCGGCGGCCCGGACGAATCGCTGCAGCGCCCTGGCGTCGGACGGGGGCTCCGCCTCCCCCGGTGCCACCAGGATGGCCAGATCGAAACGGCCGGCGGGCTTTTTGCCGCGGCTGCTGCGCCGCGCCTTGAAATAGGACTGGGCGGCCTCCTCGACGAAGGCCCGATGGTTCTCGGGGATATCGCTGGCCGCCACCGGCCCGAGTCCGGCCAGCAGCCAGCGGCCGGTCTTCGGCTGCAGGTTGAAGCTGGCGCGCAGAAATGGGGCCGGAAACAGGCTGAACAGCCGCTGACTGAGCCGGTCATAGCGCTTGGCCAGGTTGCGGCCGAAATAGACGCTCAGGACGAAATCCTTCGACTGCAGGGGCGCCAGGCTTTTCTGGATCAGGCCGTCCAGGTCTTCGGAGACGATGCGGATGATCGCCTGCGATTTGAAGTCCTGCAGCACCGAAACGCTCGGCAGCGGTTTGTGGCCCCGGGCGGCGGCCAGCAGCGAGACATAGTAGCCGAGGCTCTGGTAGCGGTAGGTCCGGCACAGGTTGAACACCTTGGCTCGGCGCAGCTCGGTGTAGCGCGGATCGGTCAGGTAGGCGCGGGCCGCGACCACCTCCACCCCGGGGATGCTGAGGGGCCAGTTGTCGGCGGCATCGACGACCAGCAGCAAAGGCGACATGGCACCGGCTCCTTTCAGCCCTTGCGGGCGGGCTGGATGACCAGCAGGTTGGCGTCGTAGGTCAGCACTCCGAGCAGGATCGCACAGATCACCCGATCGATGTTGGCGGCGTATTCCTGGGTTTCGGCAAACGGGTTGGGCATCAGCGGGTCGGCGATCAGCACCTTGCGGTCGGTGTTGTGATAGCCGCGCAGCACCACGAAATGCCCGGAAGGTTCGCCGCGGATGTCGTCATACTCGCAGTCGGGTCCGAATTCGCGGGGGCTGCGGTACAGGTAGGTCGAGCTCAGACCGGTGATGATCGGAATCGAGCGGTTCAGGTACTGGCGGATCAGGGCCGGGGTCAAATCCTCGAAGCGCAGCCGGCCGCCTCCCTGGAGAAATTCCAGATAGGCGCGGGAGGCCAGCTGCAGCTTGGGGTCGCGCTTGAAGCGCATCTGCGCCTCGAGACGGTCGCAAAGAGCGACGGTGTCGAAACCCGCCCACGTGGGATCGAAGATCTGCAGCTTGTAGGTGTAGATGGTGGCCCGGTAGCCGCGCCGCAGGGCATGACAGGCCAGTAGCACGGCCAGGGTTCCGCCTCCCTCCAGCATCGGGACTTCGGCAATGACCTGGTCGAGGGACAGCTCCTCGCCGTAATAGCGGTAGACCGCCTGCAGGCAGGTCGGCCCGCAGGTGATTTCGTCGGGTTGGGGCAGGATCTGCAGGGGCAGACAGGTTTCCATGAAGCGCCACCTCGGGGGCAAGAAGGCATCCGGCGAAGGCCGATCTGCTCGGCTAACTTCCGTTTATTATACATCTTTCCAATGGAGTTGGAGCGAAGCGCCGGTGGCGCTATTCCCAGAAAAAGTTCAGGGGGTCGGCATCCAGATGGCGCACCAGCTTGCCGAGATCCAGGGAGGGGGGGGCATTCGGGTAGAATATCCATCGACCCTGGCGGTCTCGGTAGTGCAGGGTCCACTGCTGCAGTTCTTGGTTAAAACGCAGTTGGGCCACCGGCAGATCCCTCCCCTGGCCACCGCCCTGGGAAACCTCGCGCTTCTCGACCAGGACGAAGGCCTCGCCCTCGACCCGATAGCTCAGGCGGCCGTGGGCACGGCTGCAGGAGGGCAGATTGCCGGAGCAATATTTGACCAGCAGTTTTTCTGCGGCCCTTCGGACCAGCTCGGGCAAGGCCATGCATCATCCTCCCTGGTGTGGGTGAGGGTCAGAACGGAGGTTCGCCAATAAATCGGTGAGCGCTTGACAGCATCCGGAAATATGGTTGATTGTATCGCGCCGGCCCTGGCGCCGGAGAAACATTCCCGACAGGAGCTTCTGCCATGAAACTAATCGAAGTTCGCGACCGCGCCCGGGCGGCCGGGGTAAAGCAGGCCGCGAAAATGAAAAAAGCCGAGTTGATCCGCACCGTCCAGCGCACCGAGGGCAATCCGGCCTGCTTCGGGGCCGACTGGCGCTTTGACTGCCCGCAGTTGCAGTGCTGCTGGCGCGAAGATTGCCTGACCCCCAACCCGGGGTAGCCGACCCGGGCCGCGATCGCTCAGCCCCGGTCGACGCTGAAACGGCCGGGGCCGATGAAAATCAGGCTGCCAAAGAGAATGCCGCTCTCGATGGCGTGGGAGGCGGCCATCAGCCCCTCCCCCTTGCCGAGATGCATGGTGGCGGCCACCGCCATGGTCACCGCGAGCAGCAGGCAGGCCGGGCGGAAGAACAGCCCCAGGATCAGGCACAGGCCACCGAAAAACTCCGAGAAGGCCGCCATGAAGCCCCATACCTCGGGCATCGCATAGATGCCGAGGTAGCTCATGGCCGTTCCCAGCTTCTCCCACTTGGCGGGGCCGGCCAGCAGTTTCGGACCGCCGTGCACCAGAAACATGGCGCCGATGCCCAGGCGCAGCAGCAGCAGTCCGAAATCCCGGTATCTTCCAAAAAATTTCCACATCGCAGAGTTCCTCTCTCCCCGAGGCCGGGCCTTGTTCGCCCCCTGAATCTGGCCTGAGGGTTAAATGATGCCGTGGAGCGGCCCGCCCGGAGCACCCAGGGCGTCGACCCGCTTCTCCACCGCCGGATCGTCCAGCAGCGGCGGCGCGTGATGGGGCTTGCGGCGGGCGTCGATGACCAGGGCCCCCTCGCACCCCCAGTGCTTGCTGCGGATGGACGCCCCGATGCCGTAGATGTCGCTGGCCGGATTGGAGCGGGTAAAAACGGCCCAGAGAAAGTTATTGAGGGTGCGGGCGACAAATTCGCTGTCATCGACCACCACCACCAGAGGGAACCGGTTCAAAGGGGCGTCAACCGGAAAACGGCCGCAGAAGCGCTCCAGTTCGGCGTCCGGTTCTCCCCGGCCAGGCTGGGCCGGCGGCCCCTGAACGGCCAGGACTCCCGGCAGAGCGACCCGCGGCGCGGAAAATCCCTCGGCCAGGTTCAGATCGGTTGGCAGCTCGGTGGGCAGGTCCCGACGCGCCTGGCCGGTCGCCGCAATGACCACCTTGGAGCCTTCGTTGAGCCCGCCTCCCGAATAATCGAGGGTGTCGATGGTGGTACAGGTTTGAAAATGCAGGTCGCGCCGCCAGTCGACCCGTTCCAGGACATGCCGGAAAAAGGCCTGGATATCGTGAATGTCGAGGCCGGGGGCATCTTCACGGGCGGTGAGCAGCAGGTACTTGGCCAGGGACAGCTGGCCCTGGCCGAGGATGGCGTTGGCGAGAGTCAGCAGCTCCTGGGGGGTGCGCTCGGCGGCGTAGGGGACGTAGCGCTCGCTGCCGATGGCCAGCAGCAGCGGATGCACCCCGGCGGCGTCCACCGCATGGACTGCATGGACGCCGGGCAGCACGGTGGGAATCAGCGAACCGGTCAGCTCATGGATGAAGGCGCCGAAGCTGGTGTCCTCCTGGGGCGGGCGCCCCACGGTGGTAAACGGCCAGATAGCGCCGGGGCGATGGTAGACGTTTTCCACCCGCACCACCGGGAAGTCGTGGGCCAGGCTGTAGTAGCCCAGGTGGTCGCCGAAGGGCCCCTCGGGAAGGGTCCGCTTCGGATCGATGGTACCGGTGATGCAGAAATCGGCCTCGGCCGGCATCGGCAGCTGCCCCGGCGAACGGACCATGGGGATGCGGTGGCCGCCGAGCAGGCCGGCAAAGGCGAGCTCGGGCATCCCTTCGGGCAGGGGCATGACCGCGGCGACGGTGAGACTCGGCGGCCCGCCGACGAAGACGCTGACCCGCAGCGTCTGCCCCTGGGCCAGGGCTTCGGCGTGATGGACGCCGATTCCCCGGTGGATCTGGTAGTGCAGACCGACCTCCCGGTCCGGTTGGTACTGCCCGCCGGAGATCTGCACCCGGTACATGCCGAGGTTGGAATGGCGCAGACCAGGCCGCAAGGGACTTTCCGAATAGACCTGGGGCAGGGTGATGAAGGCGCCGCCGTCGTCGGGCCAGGATTTGAGCTGGGGCAGATCACGCAGGGCGATGCGGTGGGCCAGGATCGGGCCGGTTCGGGCTTTTTTGGGCAGCAGATGGAAGGCGCCGCGGGGCGCGCCCAGATAGCCGAAGGGGTTTTTCAGGGCGGCCGTGGGGTTGATTTTCAGCTCGACCAGGCGGCGGATCGTGTCGCGGGTGTCGCGAAACAGGTAGCGGGTCCGCTCCAGGGTGCCGAACAGGTTGCCCAGCATCGGAAACCGGCTCCCCTTGACGTTGGTGAACAGCAGGGCCGGCCCCTGGGCCTGGTAGGCCCGCCGCTGGATGGCGCCGACCTCCAGCTCGGGATCGACTTCTTGGGTGATGCGTTTCAGTTGTCCGGTGGCCTCCAGATCATGGACGCACTCGGTGAGATTAGCGTAGCCCATCAACTTCTCCCCAGGGTTTCGATTAAATGTTGCGGCATGTTACCGAAGCGGGGCGGGGAATACAACAGGGGTTTCGTTCACGCCTGGCAGCCGGGAAACAGACTTGCCCTTGCCCTTTTTACCCGGCCGGGCTATGGTTATGCCGTCCCCCCTCTTCTGAAGGAGCCTCGTGTGGAACCGCAGCAGCCCCCCGCTTCCCCTCCCCCGCCGGCCCCCGATCCGAAGTATCTGATCCGGATAACGACGGTCGTCTATGCCCTGCAGGCGGCCAGCTTCCTGTTCGGCTTCTCCCTGATCGGCGGCCTGCTGGTCAACCTGATCAAGCGCGACGATGTCCGCGGCACCTGGCTCGACTCGCATTTCCGCTGGCAGATCCGCACCTTCTGGGTCACCCTGGGGGGGCTGGCGGCCGGCAGTCTGACCTTTGTTTTCACCATCGGCTATTTCATTCTGCTGGCCACCGGCATCTGGCTGGTCTACCGCATCATCAAGGGCTGGCTGTTCCTGGCCGAGAGGCGTCCCCTCAATCCCTGAGCCGTGCCCCCAATCCCGCAAGAGCCGGTTTCCCGCAACCCGTCAGTCTCCCCAGCCTTCCAGGCCCGGTGGTTGTCGGCCGGCACCTTCCCCTGGCATAAAATCGGCCAAATCCCGTTATAAATCGGCCAAGTTCCGTGCTTTGGCTGATTTGTTTAGAAAAATCCGCGGCACGGAGGCCATCCAAAGCGAGAAGGAATTCCCTTTGGACCTCTACCGGCGGGCGAAAACATTCATTTTTTTCAATAGCTTGCAAGATAGACGGAACATTTTGGCGCACATTTAGCATGATCTCGGGGTGACGGGTCGCCAAAATCTTCCCGTCTGCCGCTGCCTGAGACCTCGCGGCACCGCATAACCCATTGC
>NPID01001043.1_pt1 | contig 17034 bp, 9 predicted proteins | sample 8637491 | NCBI WGS metagenome assembly NPID01 (sample SAMN07420843, study PRJNA396082) | bioreactor metagenome | isolation source: sample BA6 brine-fed electro-methanogenic bioreactor BA | place: Japan: Kochi | collected 2016-06-14 | reverse complement strand
TTCAGCTTTGACAGGCTACTAGATCAGGTAAACAATCGTAAACAGAATGATCCAGACGATATCCACGAAGTGCCAGTACAGCCCAAAGACCTCCAGGCCGGTGGCGTCCGCCGAAGACATCGTGCCGCGGAAGTAGCGGAACAGGATGAACGCCATCCAGCCCAGGCCAATCAGGACGTGAACCCCATGCAGGCCGGTCAGCGTGAAGAAGGCCGAGCCATACAGCGTCCCGACAGTAACGCCGTGACCGATCAGCTCCAGCCATTCGGCGAATTCCAGGCCCAGGAAGACCACACCGAGAACCGCCGTCGCGATCATCCAGTTGCGAAACGCCTTCATCCGGCCATCCTGAATGGCGGAGAGCGCTGAAACGGCGGCAAAACTGCTGGTCAGCAGCACAAAGGTGCCGATGGTCATCAGCGGGACGTTGAGCAACGCCCCAGCCTCACCCGCGCGGGCCTTATAGCCCAGAAAGGTGGAGATCAGCGCCGTGAAGAACATGATCTCCGAAGCCAGAAACACCCACATACCCAGAATGCGGTGATTAACCTTCATCGACGGGCTGGGCAGTTCAATCGATTCAAAATTACCCATCTTCCACAGGCCAAAGAGGAATACGGCCAGCCCCACCGGGAACAGGAGCCGGACCACCAGCCCGGCGGCCAGCAGCGTGCCTCCCAGCCCAACCACGATGGGAGCCCAGCTGGGCGGCGGCAGGTGGATTTCCTCGTGGCTGTGTGCGGTATGCGGCTTGCTACTCATGCGCGCCCTCCTCAACCAGACCCAGACGGGCATCCCGCGTCGGACGCAGGCTGTGTACCGTCGGAATTTCAGCGAAGTTATAAACGGGCGGCGGCGATGAAATCATCCACTCGAGCGTATCGGCTTCCCAGGGGTCATCCCCCACCCGCTCGCGCCCGCGTGAAACGGCCACGTTGACCAGGAACAGCAGCACCGAAGTGGCGATCATGAATGCGCCGATAGTCGCCATCAGGTTCAAATCGTTCCAGCCGCGATCCGGGCTGTAATCGTAGATGCGGCGGGGCATACCCATCAGCCCCAGGATATGCATGGGGAAGAAGGTCAGGTTGAAGCCAATGAACATAAGCCAAAACTCGATCTTGCCGATCGGCTCATTGAGCTTCCAGCCGAACACCTTCGGCCACCAGAAGTACAGGGCGGCGAAAATCGCAAAGACGCTGCCGCCGAACAGCACATAGTGCAGGTGGGCTACCACCCAGTAGGTATCATGCAGCTGGGCGTCAATCGGCAGGATAGCCTGAAACACGCCGCTGATTCCGCCGACCAGGAAGGTGCTGAGGAAGCCGATGACAAACAGCAGCGGCGAATCGAGCTTCACCGAGCCACCGATCATGGTAAAGATCCAGTTGAACATCTTCACACCGGTTGGGACTGCAATCGCCATCGTGGAAAGCACAAAGAAGGCCTGCGTCACCGGGGTGAGGCCGGTGGTGAACATGTGATGCGCCCAGGTGGAAAAGCCCATCGCGCCAATGGCGATGCTCGACCACACAATCGCCTTGTAGCCAAACAGCGGCTTGCGGGAGAACACGGGCAGAATTTCCGAAACCACGCCCATCGCCGGCAGCACCATGATATACACCGCCGGGTGAGAGTAGAACCAGAACAGGTGCTGCCACAGCACCGGGTCTCCGCCGCTGGCGACATTGAAGAACTGCGTGCCAATATTGCGGTCGGCCAGCAGAAGCAGCAGCGCGCCACTGAGCATCGGGGTGGCGATCAGCACCATAAAGGCCATGATCAGCACCGTCCAGGTGAAAGCCGGGATGCGCCACCAGCTCATGCCCGGCGCGCGCATGGTGAAGATTGTCGTGATGAAGTTCACCGCCCCCACGAGCGAAGATACCCCCAGCACCTGAAGGCCGATGATCCACATATCGGTCCCGATGCCCTGCGAGAACGTGTTGTTGCTCAACGGGGGATACCCCGTCCACCCCACAGCAGCCGCGCCCAGCGGCATCAGGAAGGTGCTGTAGAGCAGCAGGCCGGCAAAAAGATACATCCAGTAGCTCAGCGCATTCAGCTGCGGGAACGCCATGTCCCGCGCGCCAATCTGCAGCGGCACAAGGTAGTTTCCAAAACCCACCAGCATCGGGATGATAAACAGAAAGATCATGCCGGTGCCATGCATTGAAAAGAACTGGTTATAAAGCTCCGGGGTGACAAAGCTCAGCGTCGCCCCCGGCGCAGCCAGCTCCCAGCGGATAAACAGCGCCAGTAGACCGCTCAGAATAAAGAAGCCGATCGCGGTCACGATATACATGATGCCCAGCTTTTTGTGATCGACCGTCGTGATCCAGCCCATGACGCCACTACTACCCTCATGAGCCAGGGTCTCAGGCCGCGCAACAGATGTCGCCATTCGTCTTACTCCTTAGAGCCACCAAACACTAATTCTCAGAACCGCCTGCACTACTGCGCCAGCGTAAACGCCACCAGGTCGGCCAGGTCCTGAGGGCTGAGCTGATCACCATAGTTCTGCGGCATCACGCAACTGAAGCCTTCGACCACAAATGCACACGGGTTCAGGATCGACTCGCGCACATATTCCGCAGCGGAATACCCCTCAAGCATCTCACCAGCACGCGCGCCCAGGCCCTCGTACGACGGCCCCACACCAGCGGTGCCATCCAGTGAGTGGCAGGCGATGCAGCCGAGGCCGTTGTAGAGCGCCTCACCCGCGGCCACATTACCCTCAATCGCGGCCGCCTCGGCTTCCAGGTCAACTTCCTGGGCAGCGACCACAGCCGCGGCTGCAGTATCCATCCAGGCGGCATATTCATCTTCCGGCAGCACATTCAGGCGGATCGGCATGTTGTAGTGCTCGCGCCCGCAGTACTCAGCACACTGGCCCACAAACACTTTCTGCTCGTCCACCTGGAACCACATCCGCTGGACCCGGCCGGGGATCGCATCCACCTTGCCCGCCAGTTCTGGCAGCCAGAAGCTGTGCTGCACATCGCGCGAGATGATCTCCAGGACCACCGGGCGCCCCGCCGGCACGTTGAATTCCGCCGTCGTGCGCACACCGGTTTCAGGGTAGTAGAACTCCCAGAACCAGGTATTGCCGATCACCTCGATAGTCAGGGCGTCATCTTCGGACAGCGTACGCGGCACCTGGTAGAACCCAAGGGTCAGGAAGAACAGGATCACCACCAGCACGGCAGAACCGACCGTCCAGCCGATCTCCAGGCGGTTGTTGCCGTGTATCTGTTCGGGCATCTCATCATGAGAACGGCGGCGATAACGGATAATGGCGAACAGCAGCAGTCCCTCAACAAGAATGAAGACCAGCACCGCCATACCCATTACCAGATTGAAGAGCACGGAGATATCCTGTGCATCGAGCGAGCCCGTCTGGCCGCCGGACTGCGCCAGCGCCTGCCCTGGCGCCAGGCCAAGCACCAGCGCCACAGCGACGCCCACAGCGGCCCATCGGAATACAGCCTGTTTCAGAGACATTGTAGTTTCACCCTGCCACACTGAGGAGAGAATCACAAAGCTATATTTGGACTAAAAGTGTCATAATTCACAAAACTCACGGATAATCTAACAAATCATACCCTCATTGTCAACTTATCTACAAACAGAAATGCATTAGAAAATCCGCGGCTCCGCCGCATGCAGCCCCGTTACAGCCCTGGTTCAGCCCGTATGGGCCAGATCAACCGGCAGGGCCGGCATGCGGTGCCAGTCGGCGGGCAGCCTGTCATACCAGGTTGCAGGCCGAATCGCCGCCAGGCCGCTGACCTCCCACACCTCACCCTGCACGGTTATGCTGACCGTGTCACCATGCAGAAACGGCAGGTCAAGCACCACGGCGAGCTGCTCAAACGCTGTCTGCGGGTTAAAGCCAGGGGCGAGCAGGCTGCTGACATAGCCCGTTTCAAATTCCGGGGCCAGCAGCGACGCAAGCGCCATGGCGTCCCCGCTGTAATGGGCCTGCAGCACATCCGGGATACGCAGCGTCAGCGTGCTCACCAGGCCAGGATGCTGCAGCTCACGGTAGCGCTTCAGCACAAAACGCTCGATGGGCTCTCCCAGGTCAAGCACGGCGGCATCCCGCGCCGCCTCCAGAATGCGCAGGCGGCTGTTGACATAATACGGCAGGTTCGATTCAAAGGCGCTCACCGTCTGGCCGTCCTGGTGCAGCCGGTACGCCACATCATGACCGCCAAAGCGCAGCTCAAAAGCCCGCGTCTGGAGCTTACCGCTAAGGTTGCGCAGCAGAAGGTGATCCACCAGCCCGCCCCCCTCCCCCAGCAGCAGCGCGATCCAGCCCTGCCGCGGGGATGTCAGAATCACGGAGCGGTAGAAGAATTTCTGACGGCGCGTCGCATTGATCTGGAGGATCGCCCGCCCCAGTGCAGGAGGATCAGCATACTGAATCAGCACAAAGGCATGTGGGTTCATGGCAGTCCGGACTCAGCATCAATACAACGCATGCCCCAATCATACCACACACAAAAAGAAGGGCAGTCGATGGCCTGCCCTTCTTACACGAAATTGATCAGGGTTGCACCTAACGCGCCCCGCCCGCCTGTTGCAACGCCCGCCAGACGCGCTCCGGGGTAAAGGGCAGCTCGCGGATCCAGACACCGGTCGCGTCATGAATGGCGCTGGCCAGCGCGGGCGCCACCCCGTCCTTCGGGATTTCCGCCACGGCCTTTGCCCCGAACGGGCCGCTTGGCTCGTCCGTCTCCACAAAGATCACATCGAGCTCAGGCATCTCATTCGCCTGATAGATCGCATAGTCGCCAAAACGCGTGGTGAGCAGCTGGCCGGTTGGTGAGTAGGCCATCTCCTCACAGTGGGCATAACCCAGCGCCTGGGTCATGCCGCCCTCCACCTGCCCGGAGGCCGTGATCGGGTTGATGGCAATGCCGCAGTCCACCACCATGAGGAGCTTCTCCACCGTCACCTGCCCGGTTTCAGTGTCAACCAGCACCTCGGCAAACTGCGCGGCAAACGGCGGCGGGCTGTCATAGCTCATGTGGGAGGCAGTCGCCGCGATCTGCTTCTGGTCTTCCTGGTGCAGGCTGTGCAGGGCCACACGCTCCAGCGAGACCCGCCGACCGTCCGGCGCGACCACCTCGCGATCAACCAGGTCCAGGTCATCCGGCGTCACGCCTTCCAGCATATGATCCGCCACATGCTTCAGAATCTGCTGGCGAACATCCAGCGCGGCCTTAAGGACTGCCCCGCCGCTGATATACGTGGTACTGCTGGCATACGCCCCGGTATCAAACGGGGTGAAGTCAGTGTCGGACGAGTAGATCAGGATATCTTCCAGCGGCACGCCCAGCGCTTCCGCCGCGATCTGGGCCAGCACGGTATCCGAGCCGGTCCCCAGGTCGGTCGCCCCGACCATCAGGTTAAACGAGCCGTCATCGTTGATCTTGATGGAAGCCGCGCCCATATCCAGCCCGGCGATGCCAGAGCCATGCATGGCGATTGCCAGCCCCAGCCCGCGTTTGACCGGGCCGTCACCGGGCTTGCCCCGCTTTTCGTCCCACTGCATCGCCCGCAGGCCGATCTCAACCGCCTGCTCCAGGGCGCTGGTATGCACGATCTGCTCAAAGCCCTCGCGTCCTTCACCGAGCGCTTTGGCCATCACCATCGAATCCCCCACCCTGATCCAGTTCCTGCGCTTGAACTCGACCACGTCCATGCCCAGCGCTTCGGCGATCTCCTCCATGTGGATTTCCAGCGCAAAGAGGCCTTGCGGCGCGCCATAGCCCCGGTACGCGCCGGGCGTGGGGATGTTGGTGTAGACCACATCGCACAGGAAACGGCTGTAAGGCGCGTTGTAGGTCGTCAGCGCGCGGAAGCCGGCCACCATCTGCACAGTCAGGCCGTGCGTGCCGTAGGCTCCCGTATTGCCGATCAGGTACAGCTCTGCGGCAACAACTTCACCGTCGCGGGTCACGCCGGTCTTAAAGCGCAGAATCTGCGGGTGACGGCTGCGCGCGCTGGTGAATTCCTGCTCGCGGGTGTATTCAAAGCGCACCGGTCGCCCCGTGGCGATAGTCAGATGCGCGGCCAGGTCCTCGATCAGCATCTCCTGCTTACCGCCGAACCCGCCGCCGATGCGCGGCTTGATCACGCGGATGCGCTTCACCGGGAGGCCAATCAGCGGGGCAAGCATACGCCGCACATGGAAGGGAACCTGCGTACTCGTCCGCACCACCAGACGGTCATCCTCATCCCAGTACGTAACGCACACATGCGGCTCGATGTGCGCCTGCTGCACCTGGTGCACCCGGTACTCGCCCTCAAAGATGTGGTCGGCTTTGGCCCACTGGGCCTCCGCATCCCCCTCCGCCGCGTCGATATGATGCACGATATTGCGCTCGCGGTCGTAAATGCCCTCGGTATCTTCCTCGTCATGGATGACCGGCGCGCCGGGCTGCATCGCGGCTTCGGGGTCGAGCACCGCAGGCAGCACCTCGTACTCCACGCGGATGTACCTGAGCGCTTCGCGGGCGATCTCCGGCGTTTCCGCCGCCACCACCGCCACCCGGTCGCCCACATGTCGCACCTTGGTATCCAGGCTCACCTGGTCATAGGGTTTGGGGTTGGGGTAGCTCTGCCCGCCGCTGGCATATTTCACGCGCGGCACGTTCTTGCAGGTCAGCACGGCATGCACGCCGGGGATCGCTTCGGCCTCAGATGCGTCGATATCCTTGATCAGGGCATGCGCGTGCGGGCTTGTGAGCATCGCGGCGTAGAGCATGCCGCGCATCTCAAAGTCATCGGTGAAAACCGCCCGGCCCAGCGCCAGTTTCACCGCGTCCACTTTCGGCTCCGCCTGCCCCACCACCCGGCGCGTGCTGGCCTCCGGCGGCGACACCACCAGCGGCGGCCGGGTGCGCGTTTGCATCACAGGGCCATCCCCACCATGACGCGGATCGTTCCCATCCGGGGGGAACTCGAAGAATTCGGTGGGAACCGGAATCGCGCGTTGCAGTGGTTGGAACGGCTCCACCGGCTCGCCGCGCAGTACCGCCGCCGCGCGCAGCACGGCCTGCACCGGCTTCACATACCCGGTCTCGCGATCCAGCACCCCGGCCAGCGCTTCCCGAACTTCGTCTTCCGAGGGGTTCGGGTTGCGATCCAGCAGGGCTTTCGCCACCAGGAGCTGCGCGGGCGTGGTATAGCCTGACTGGATGGCCCCGGTTTCAATAAAGGCCCGCTGCAGCGGGTGCATCTCGCGCGCTGTACCCAGCCCTTCAACCGTCAGGATGCTGTGGCCGTCAGCCTGCGCCGCCAGCATCACGGCGCTGTTGACTGGCTCGCCGTCCAGCAGCACGGTTGATGCGCCCGACAGCCCGTGTTCATCCCCAAACTTGACGCTGTAGCAGCCCTCGCGCCGCAGGACATGCAGCAGCCGGTCTGCGGGGTGAATCTCAAGCACCTTGTGCTCGCCGTTAAGTTTCAGTGTGATTTCCATAGGTTGGTCACCTGTTCAGTTCAAGCGGCTACGCATTGAGCCGGTCACGGCACGCCAGCAGCGCGCGGCGTGTGGTCACGGTTGCCATCGCCCGGCGATATTCAGCGCTCCCACGGTAATCATCCACCGGCATGATTTCGCCCTCCAGCACACCGAGGGTCTGCTCAATCACCTGATCCGTCAGCGACTGCCCCACAAGCGCCTGAGAAGCCGCCATCGCCAGCCCTGCCGGGCGTTGCCAGACGCCGGAAAGCCCGATGCGCGCCGCCTGCACCACACCGACCTCATTCGCTTCCAGGACGGCCACCACAGACACGATCGCTTTGCCCGCCGGGGTCAGCGCGACCTGCGCCAGACCCCAGGTATGCCAGGAGCCGCTCCGCGCCAGTGACACACGCAGGATCAGCCCGGTTTCCGGCAGCCCACCCTGCGGCTGCGTCAGCAGGTCAGCCAGGGATTCGGTCTCAGCCTGGGGCGCGGCAATCACGAGGGCCGCATCCAGCGCGACCAGCGCCGCCAGTAGTTCCGGCATCTCGGCCGGGAACTCCAGCGCTTCCGCCAGCGAGATCGCGTTGCGCCGATTGCGGGGTGTGCTCCGGGCGATCACGGCCTTAAGCAGAGCCGGCACTTCTGGGGCTTCCACCAGCGCCTGCAGCGTGATCGCCGCACCAAGATTGAGCCGCCCGGCCTGCGCATCCACTTCAACCCGGCTGAGACCGGGAATCGCCTGTACATCGATCACGGCATCGTATTCTGCCGGGGCCGCCAGCCTGAGCGCGCCTCCACTTAACAGCACTGTGCTGAGGTGCGGCTGGCAAAGGAGCCGCACCGCTTCATCCTCTGTTGCCGGACGGTAGTACCCGCTCGGTCTGCGCATCATGCACTCCCCTTTCTTGGCAATCCGAAAGGCCCGACCAGCGCGTCTACAGCGGCGGCGGGCATTCGGTCAGTTCAACCACCAGCTCGCGCAGGATCCAACCCTGAACCTGCGCGCCATCCAGCACGATATCCACCAGGAACCAGACCCGGTCGTCATCCCCGCGCGTCTGCTGCACCACGTTCATGGCCGTGCCCTGGCGCGCCACGGTAACCACCCGGCTGCCATACAGGTTAGGCTGGCTGCGCACATTCACGCCATCCTCGCGCTGGATAAACACCCGGCAGAGCACCGGCGGTGGCGCCGTGTTACTGGGCGTCAGCGTCATCGACGGAGTCAGGGTTATGGTTGGCGTATCAGACGCCGTAGGAGTCATGCTGGGCGTGAAGGTCAGCGTCGGCGTATGCGTATGAGTCGGCGTGTTGGTATGCGTTGGCGTCAGCGACGCGGTTACCGTCCAGCTGGGCGTGATCGTCGGTGAGGGAGTCAGCGTGTCTGAAGGCGTAACCGATGGCGTAATCGTCGCTGTGGGGGTGAAGGTCGCCGTGGGGGTAAAGGTCAGCGTCGGCGTATAAGTCGCTGTCGCCGTAGGCGGATTAATGACCGCCTGCAGCGGCGGCTCCCACAAAGGCCGGGTGAACAGCACCAGTATCAGCCCCACAAACCCCATCCCCAGCAGGGTGAGTCCCTGGCGGACACGCCGCCGCTGACGCATCCCGCGCACCGCCGTTTCCAGGCGGAGCAAATCCGTGCGCCGCCCCAGCACGCGGAACGGCTCCTCCTTCAGCAGGCTCAGCCAGCGCTCGGCCGTAGGCACATCGTTCTGCACGATCGCGCCTTCAACCCGGTCGATAAAGCGTTCCATCAGATCGTTGACCACCTGGCGATAACGCGGATCCTGTGAGAAACGCCCCAGCGTGGAGAGCATCGCCCGCGCCTGGGAAAGTTCCGCGTCCACATTCTGGGCGGTCAGCGCCGCAGCCCGCTCAATCATCGTGCGCGCTTCATGCATGCGCGCCTCATCCTGCCGTGCTTCCTGCAGCAGCGTGTTCAGGTTCTGGTCACCGGGGTCAAGCTCAACCGCGGTTTCCAGGGCATGCACCGCTTCGGTGGTCAGGCGCAGCCGTTCATCCAGCGCCATGGTGTTTTCGGCACGGGATATTGCCCCACGAGACTGGTCGTTCAGCTGGGACTTGATGGCTTGCAGGCGGCTGTTGGCTTCCTGCATCAGGTTCGCCAGCCGGGTGCTGGACGGCATCTGCTGCCGCACCACCGCCAGGTTGTTGATCAGGTCCTGCAGGGTCTGCGCGCGCTCCACCAGCCCACCCGATAACCCGGCCAGCCGCGCCTGGGCCTGCCCGATCTGGTTCATGGTGTTCCGCGCGCGATCCAGCCGATCCTGGGCCAGCGGGTCATTGGGGACGACACGCAGCGCCCCCTCGTACTTGCGGATCGCCTCCTGCCAGTCGTCAGCGGCCATCAGCCGATCGCCCTCGTTCTGCAGCTCGCGGGCCAGCGCCAGGTCCTGAATCTCAAGCAGGGCCGCCTCCGCATCCTTCCAGGAGGGGATGCCCGCCGCTTCCGCGATATCACGCGCCTCGCGGTAAAGCCGTTCCGCTTCGTCGTAGTTCCCGGCCCGCACCAGCGAGTTCGCGCGGTTGTAGGCTACCCGCGCATCGAAAGGAATGCGGTGATCGGGCACGATTCCGCGCAGAATGTTGTCTTCCGCCTTCTGCCGATACTCCAGCGCGGTCGGGTTCTCGGGCTGCATTTCCAGAACCCGGTTAGCCGTATCCACCGCTTCCTGGTAGTTGCCCGCGTAATAGTGCTGGCTGAGCTGTGAAATCAGGGCGGTGGCATCCGGCTGCCCGGCGGATCGCGCCGGGCGTGCAACGGGCGGGGGCGCATCGCTGATGTCTGGCTCCGGGCGCGCCGGGGGCAGATCATCCAGCTGCCTGACTGGCGGCGGCAGCGGTGGCGCTTCCTCCTCGTCAGGTTCAATCACCTCCGGCGTGTATTCCAACCCGTAGCGCTCCAGCAGCTCGCGCACTTTCATCGCCAGCATCGGCCCCTGCCCGGCAGCCAACCGCAGCAGCTCATGGGTTTCAGCGTTGTCCGGGTCGCGATCCAGGGCTTCCGCCAGGATATCGATCGCATCATCGACATCATCTTCATCCCCGGCCAGCTCGATCCGGATGCGCGCCCGCCGCAGCAGGCCGCGCACTACGCCCCCATCCCCGGAAGGCTGGGCAGGGGCGGGCTGGTCATGGCGAGCAGCGGTCATCCGCCGGGCGATCATGGCGAAAAGGTCGCGGGCCGCGGCTTCGTGCGGCGTATTACGCGCCGCCGCCATCAGCGTGCGGGCCTCATTTTCCAGCGCGGTCACGTCCGCGGGTGACGCGTGGCTGTCCAGCGCTTCAATGCGCGCCCGCAGGTCTGCAATCTGCCGGTTCAAATCCGTCATACCGTTCAATCTCCAGTCAGACCGGCGCTAGGGAATCACGCGCCGCGCCAGCATATCGTTAATCGCGCCCAGCAGGCGGCGAATCTCCTGCTCGGTATCCTCGTTGATCGAATCCACAATCGCAGCGTCGCGCAGCAAATCGCGGGCTTCACGGATAGCGCTCTGCCCCGCTCGCAGCTTGTCCAGCCCGCCGCGAAGCCTGGCTCTGGACTGCACCAGAGCATCTGGCGCGGGCCGATGAGGGAAGCTCCAGCCGAAAAGCCCGGCCACAGTCTGCAGCTCCTCCTCAAACGCCTCGATGCTTGCGAAACCCCGGGCCGCGCCTTTTTGCAGCAAATCCCGCAGGGCCGGGCTAAGCGTCGGCTCAACCCCAAAATCCAGGTGGGTCACGCCCGCATAACGCTGGTTCACCGCGGAGGGCGCGCCCGGCTGGGCGGTCAGCTGCCCCTTCTGCGGCGACAGGCCCGTGAACACAGGGTACATCACCCCCACCAGGAAATCGTGAATATCGGTCTGGAACATCCTGGCGGTCTGGTTGCTTGTGCCATCAATCTGGCGAGAGCTGTTCCAGTCGATGATACGCAGCGTGTTACCATCCCAGTACACGTGCTCAAGTTTGTGGTCGAGATACACAATCCGCTGCTGGTGGGCCAGCTTAAGCACCGACGCGAACTGCAGCGCCAGGGCCAGTCCTTCTTCGGTAGGCAGCCGCCAGCGCACCCCGGCGGTGTTCGGTTTCATCAGGTAGAGCAGGTTTTCGGTCCGGGGCAAATTCTCCAGCACCAGGTACGGGCGGCGCTGCTGCTCCGCCTGCACCTGCATATCCCGGATAAAACCGAGCATATCGGCCTGGTACGAGATGCACTCACCATCAATCGGGCGTTCGTCTGTAGCCGTGATATAACCGCAGTCCAGCAGTTGAACCACATGGTTACTGCCGGCCATCCGCATCAGCAGCGCCACCTCATTGGCGAAGGCCCGGTATTCCCAGATCGGCCGGTCATCCTCGAAGCGCATGTGCTCCGGACGAAGTACCTTAAAAGCCACCAGCTGGCCGGTCTTGCGATCCACAGCGTCAAGCACCCGGGCGTAATGGCCGGGTGCAAAACTGTCGTTATAGTTTTCTATCCGGTAAAGCTTATCGAGTGTTGTTGTCTGCACAAATTCATCCTGATTCACATAGACCACCGGGACTCCGCATCCCGCCGGACAGGCCATACAGCCCGGCAACGGTGATTGGAGTGTGGCACAAAATCAGCGCAGCCAGCCTGCGCATGCATTCCTGGCACGTGATACTGAGCGACCCTGCGCTCAGTCGAACTGAGCGACCCTGCGCTCAATCAAATTGAGCGACCAGGTCCGTCACCGTAATGACCACACCGCCGTTCTGAACAAACAGGAACGGCGTCACCGGCGCATTTGGCGCGGTGAGAAAACGCGGCGCGCCCAGCGACTCGCCATCCAGAAAGAGGCCCACCGTCCCGTCATTATAACGTTCCAGCGCAAAACTGACCGTTGCATTATTGATCGGCAGGGTTGTGCGTGCGCGAAACTCATTCCCCACCCGCGCGCCAACATTCATGGCGTCAGCACGCACCAGCAGCGCCTGCGCCGCCACCCGGCTTTCATCCGCCCCCTGCAAGCCCAGGCCAAAGTACACCATCCCATCCGAAACGAGCGCCCCATTGTAATCACGCAGCGTCAGCGTCGCCTCAATCCGCCGCAGCCGGGCGGCGGCCTCTGGCCCGAAGTGCTGGGCCAGCAGGTCAGCCGGCAGGACGATCTGCAGCAGGTCGTCACCACCGTTCAAATCAGGCACACCCAGCACCCAGTTGCCTCCCAGCTCGCCCGGCCTGAACCATGCCTGCGGCCAGGGGAAGATCTGACCACCCTGTTCCAGCGCCAGCAGCACATTCTGCTGCCCGCGCACCGGATCAGAGACCATCACCGGCGCCGCGGTAACGTTCCCTGTTGTGTCGGCTGGCGCCGTCGTAGGCGCCGAGGTCACGATCACGATGGTCGCGGGGACAGGCGTGGCGCTGGGAGGCTCCGTGGGGGATGGCGTGGGCGTCGCAGACGCCTCACTTACAGGGGTATCAGTGGGCGGCAGCGTGGGGGTCAGCGACAGCTCCAGGGCCATGGCCACCGCTGTGCCAGTCGCCAGGTCTGCGGCGGCAGCGGCAGTAATCTCTGCGCTCAGGGTCTCCAGTGCCAGTGCTGCGGCCGTCTCAGTGGCGGCCGCGGCAACCTGTGTCCCCGGTGTTGACGTGACCGTTTCCCAGGTCACCGCAATCTCGCCGGCCTCGCCGTTGTCCCCGCTCAGCGCGATCAGAACCCCCAGCCCACCCAGAACCGCCACCAGCAGCACGCCCACCAGCGCCACCCGGCGGATCATACCCCGCCGGCGCGCCATGCGATCAGGATCCTCCCGCCAGACAGGATGCACTTCATCGGTATATTCCGGAACCGGTTGATCCGTGGGAGGCGCGGGGTATTCCGGTGCAGCGTCAATCTCACTTCGCCAGTGGCGATACAGCGGGTAAGTCGGATGCAGGTCAATGCGGTTGGCGCGGCGGGTGATCTCATCAATATCCCGCAGCTTGCGCGACCGTCGCCGGGCAGCATCAGTGACAACCGCTTCAAACGCTGTGTAGGTATCACGCCAATCAACGAACCGGCCAGCGTACTCGTCGCTCAGGAAAAGCCGTGTGTCCTCTGCCAATCGCTCGAACCAGTCAACCAGGCGTGAATCAGGCTCATCCGCTACCTGTTCAGCGCTCTCGCTGATCCGCTGCCGCACGACATGCAGCTCCGCCGCCACCTGGTTCAGCCGTTCCAGCCAGGCCCGGAAACGAGCCAGCTTTACATGTCCCAGCCGCTCCCCGGCGTCAATGCCGTCCAGCGCCTTTTCAAATGCCAGCCCTGCTTCCCGGAAGCTGCCGTCTTTCCAGTCCTGTGCGCCCTTCTCAATCAGGCGCAGCGCCTCCAGCGTGGGCTTCAGCAGCAGTTGAAAAGGTGATCGGTCAAGCTGTTTGCGCACGGTGACCACATCCGCAACCGTCTCAATAGCCTCAATATCGGTTACCAGGGCGTTCACCGCCCGGCGATCACGCATGACGTTCCGCAGGGCCATATAGGCGATATGCTGCTCGCTGTCCGGCAGCGCCTTTGCCGCCGCCTGCTGCCAGAACTCGGCATCATCAGGATGCTCGTCATACATCTCCAGCACGCCGCGCAGCACAAAATGGAAGAACAGGATGCGCTGAGCCGGGGTACTGGTCGCCTCAAAGTGGGCCACCAGATCGCTCTCCATCGCCTGCAGATAAGCGCCGGGCGATTGCATCTGTTCGGTGAACTGCTGCCAGTGACGATCTTCCTCCGGGGTGAGCATCCCCAGCAACGCGCTATCGACCTGGGCGGTCAGCTCCGGATCTCCCTCGCCGTGGCCGGCCTGCCAGGTACGCAGGAAACGCCCCAGCCGGATCAGGCGGTCAGCCGCTTCAGCCTCAAGATCGCTGGTGACCTGCTCCAGCGCCTGCTTTCCCAGCCGCTCCGCCTCAATCCCGCTGCCTCTGTCCCAGGCCATCCAGCCATCCGCCATCGCCCGGCCAAACGCCGCGTTGTGGGTGTGGCGCTGAACGTAGCGCGCCCGCTGCACGATATCCCGCACGTTTGAGATCCACACCACCAGGTCGGGATTCAGTTTGCGCAGCGCATCGGCAACCCGCTGGGCGGCATCCACCGCGCCGGCGCGGTTGCCCACAACCAGCGCCTTCTGGAACTGTGTCCAGTCCCGGCCGGCCACCTGCATGCTGCCGATAAACATCCCCAGGCGCGGGTCGCCAAGCTGCTCCACATACGGTTGCAGCGCTGCACTTGAATCTTGCAGCCAGCGCTGGATATCGGCGCCATCGGCCTGGGGGCGATAGCCTTCCAGACGTTCCACCAGGCGCTGCAGGTTATCCAGGATGCCTTCGATGCGGTCAAACACCGGATTCACCGGATCGAGCAGGATCGCTTCCAGCAAGGCGGCCCGGGCCGCCTCCGGCGCGGCCGAAGCCTGCGCGCTGACCGTTTGCAGCTGCACGTAAACGGCCTGGCTCGCGCCCGCTGCCTGGCGCGCCGCGCGGGCGACCAGCGCCGGGGGCGCTTCACCGCTCGTGCCGTACTGCCGCTCCAGCATGCCCGCCAGCTCGCCAAGCTGCTGTGCCGCCATCTGGTAACCGGAGGTCACCTGTTCCAGCGTACCAGCCGAAACCCGCCCCAGCGACTCTTCAGCCGCGTCAAGCGCCACGCGCTCCTCTTGCCAGTCATAAACTTCAGAGGCGGAGTCCATGATCTGTTGAATCCGAAGCAAGTGCGGGCGCAGGACAACCACTTCCGGCACGTGGGCCTGCACGCGCTCGGCCAGCAGCCACTGCATATCCCGGGCCGCTTCACGATCTTCATCCAGTGCGGTGAGCAGCAGGCGCGCCGCCTCGTTGTAGCGATCCGCATATAGCGCCGCCACAACGTCCACAAACCCGGCAGGCACCGATCGCAGGTCGGCTTCCTGGGCCAGCCGAACCGCGTCCAGCAGCAGCAGCGTGCGGGTGCGCTCGGCTCCTTCGGCGCGCGGCAGCACCTCGGCCAGCAGTTCGGCCGCGCGCTGCCAGTTCCCGTCCTCCACATAAATGCGCACCGCATCCAGATCGGCCAGCACCGCCAGCCGGTTAAGGCCGTGCGTCACCCGGGAGAACAACGCCCGCGCCGGGGGGTATCCCGGGTCGTTAGAAAGCACCGTGGTCAGGTCCTCGTGCAATTGCTCCAGCTCGCGCTGGCTGCATTCCCGCCCCAGCCGCCGCTCGACTCGTTCCAGCCGCGAACTGCGATCCTTTTCCAGGGGCAGTCGGTACTGGGCAAGGTCCTCCCGCAACGAGTCGATGTCCGGATAGCGTTGTTCCAGCGCAGGATGCACCGCCCGCTGGATGATATGCTGCATACGCGTCGGGATGCGGCTCGCATGCTCCCCAAAATCAACGCCCGCATCACCGGCCACGACGCGCTGCCCGCCGGTCAGGATGAAATACAACAGCTCGCCTACCTGGTACACATCACTCTGGCGGCTAATCCCCTGCGGTGTGACCGTGTCCCCTTCCAGAAAAACCGCGTTGCCCCAGTCAATCACTTTCAACTGGTGATTCTCGCGCTGCCAGAAAAGGTGTTTGGCGTCCACATCGTTATACACGATGTCATGTTTGTGGGCCGTAGAGAGCAGATCCAGCAGGGAATCAACAATCGTCAGTAGCTCAAGCTCCGGCAGGTATTCATCATCCGCCGCCAGCCTGAGCACCTCCTCCTCGATCATCACGCCTTCGGCGCGTTCCAGCACGATGTACAGATGGCTCTGGCCGCCAACCCGGAAGGCCCCCTCTTCCAGCAGTTCAGCCAGGACGGGGTGGCCCTGCAATTGCTGGAGGGCGCGACGCTCGGTGCGGATATTCACTTCCTGCCCGGCGCGAATCGGTGGCGCGTCCTGAGGAGCCGGGCGCTTGATCACAACGAGCCGGTCGGCGTGCTGCGTATCGTACGCCCGCAGCGCCTCCCCGCTCCGCCCCCTGGGATAAATGTGATCATACCGATAGCGTCCATCAAACAAGGTTTCACGCGCCATGCTTCGCACTCTCCTGAGCCGCTTTCTATTGTACGCGGGGGGCGGGACGCGTCAAACTACGGGCCTGACTCAGACACAAAAAAAGCCACCTGGTGGGTGACCAGGTGGCTGAGAAAACAAGCTTATATCCTTAACGAGAGAGAAGTGACGGGAAGAACACTGTTGAGTTTGGTACTGCTAGGTTGTTGCTTGGTTTTGGTTGGTTCCAGTGGCTTGCGCCACGGAACAAACTCTAGAAAGGAGGTGATCCAGCCGCAGCTTCCGCTACAGCTACCTTGTTACGACTTCGTCCCAGTTACCAGCCCTGCCTTCAACGGCTGCCTCCGTGAGGTTAGCCCACCGTCTTCGGGCGTGACCAGCTTCCATGACGTGACGGGCGGTGTGTACAAGGCCCGGGAACGTATTCACCGCACTGTGCTGACGCGCGGTTACTAGCAACTCCGACTTCATGCAGGCGAGTTGCAGCCTACAATCCGAACTGAGACCGGCTTTATTGGATTGGCTCCCCCTCGCGGGTTGGCGACCCATTGTACCGGCCATTGTAG
>NPID01002676.1_pt2 | contig 17053 bp, 14 predicted proteins | sample 8637491 | NCBI WGS metagenome assembly NPID01 (sample SAMN07420843, study PRJNA396082) | bioreactor metagenome | isolation source: sample BA6 brine-fed electro-methanogenic bioreactor BA | place: Japan: Kochi | collected 2016-06-14 | reverse complement strand
GGCCCGCCGCCGAACATCATACGCATGCCGCCGGGGCTGGGAGCATAGGAGGGCGCAGCCACCAGGTCACTGACATCGTAAACGCGCGCGACACTCTTGGGAACGGGCAACACATCCTCCGTGCCGATGATGACCACGCCGCCGTCGACGGCATAACTGAGCGGACTGACCGTGCCGGCGGAGATGGACAACAGCAGAAGGTCCAGATACTGGCGTACGCGCAGACCAGGAATGCTGTCGAAGCCGATCGGTGTCTCGCGGAAAACGTCCGAATTCTCTCCGATCGAACGCCAGAGCACGACGATATTCAACGGAGGCATCGTCGCATTCCGCAGGCTGTCGATGGCCTCCCCGAACGTGGTCTCCCGCGTCCACGCCGCCGGGCTGACGGATGACTTCGGTCCCGGTGATCTGACGACCGGTGTCTGTGGCGTAGCGGCAAAGGCACCGGCGCAAAGGCCAGCGGTCAGCACAAGCAGCACCAGGCGCCACCCGTACAGCGTTCGCGAGGGTGCAGATGCCTCACTCATATGGTTCTTCCCCCAAGCGAGATCCTCGTTGCCTTCTGCAACGCGACACGCTCGTTTATACCCCTGGAGGGCGCACCCGGCAATCCCGTTTCCGCCTGAATCCGCATCGCATCACCTATGCGGGTATCTTGGCATGCGAAACCAGCTTATGGAGGATCCCCTCGACAAGGTGCTGCCGGGTCTTGAGAGTTTCCTTGAAACCTCGGTCGTCCGTATGGGAAATCTCCGTATGCAGATCCGCCAGGTAGGTCTCCAGCACCCCGCAAAGGACCATGATCTCCTGTTCGGTCAAATCAATCGCGTCCATGATCGATCTCCTCGGATGTCGATTGTGCCGCCTTCTCTCAACCGTAGCGGCAGTCTATACTTACGTCTGTTCTCCTATTGGTACGTCTGCCTGCGAAGGCAGTTCATGGACGGACGGCGATCTCCTGAGACGGGAAAATCTCGTGCCGGTAGTCTGAGATTCGCCCGACTTGTGCGTCTGTGGATATGGACGGTGCCGGGTACCGCCGGGAAGCTGAATAGAAGACTGGCAGGAAGAGCTGAGATGGAAAGATCACGCTGGATAGCGCTGGCGATCGTGGTCCTCCACATTGCGGTCGAGGTGTTGGTTGTCGCACCGCCCTCACCGACCGACGGTCCGGAGGATCTGGGATGATTTCCAGGTCAACGGGCCGGCTCCTTTCTGGCCTTCGCGGGTCTGGCCTGCATATGGTGNNCTGGGGGGAGCCTTCCTGCTCAGGGCCGTCCTGAGGGAGGCCGGACACGGTGGCGTTCCAGATTGGCTGGCCACAGCGGTGCGTGTGGCGGGTTGGGTCCTGCTGATGGCGGTGGTCGCGATACGTTTCCAGAGGATTCTCTCGGCATGACGTCCTTTTCCGGGCGGCCTGTGTCACGGAACGCCGGAAATCTTCGCCGGCTGCGCAAGATCTGCCCCGCTCATGCGTCTATGGATCAGACGAGAGATTTCCGCTTCTATGGGCTGGTCATGTCCCGGGACACCGGTATAATGGCGCGCGAAGCGGATTTGAAAGGGCCGAACCATGGTAGCGTTTTCCGTCCAGTTCAGTGGCATCGAGACGCTGTTCCTCGTCTGCGCCGTGATCGGCGGCGTCCTGTTCGTCGTGCGCCTGGCCCTGCAGTTCATCGGCGGTGATAGTGGCGGTCACCACGACGTCGCAGATTTTTCTCACGTCGACGGCGTGGACCTCACCGGCGCCGACGCAGGTGCCGATTTCGCGGGCGATGCGGACATCGATGTACATGACACGTACCTGAGTTTCAAGATCTTGTCGTTCCAGGGCCTGACCGCCTTCTTCATGATGTTCGGGCTGGTGGGACTGGCCATGATGCGTGAGACCCGGCAGGGCCCTGCCGCCGCGGTGGTCGCGGCGTCGCTGGCGGGCTTCGGGACCGTCTGGCTCATCGGCGCGATCTTTCGCAAGGCCGGTGCGTTGCAGGCCAGCGGAAATATCAACCTGCGCAACGCCATCGGCCAGCAGGGTGAGGTCTATCTGACGATCCCCAGCGCCGGGACCGGCAAGGCGCGGGTCACCGTCCAGGAGCGCCTGCGCATCTATGATGCCGTCTCGACGGGAACCGACGTGATCAAAACCGGTCAGCGTATCCGTGTCGTGGACGTGACGCCCCAGGATGTGCTGGTGGTCGAGCCGATTCCACCCCAGTCGCCGGGTGTGCAGATCGCAGAACAACGCCCAACCATAGAACAACCATAGGAGCGGAGACATGGAAATGATGCTTTCGACAATGCTGGCGCAGGGGGCGCTGGGAAGCACGTTATGGATGGTCGTACTGGTGGCGTTTGTGCTGCTGCTGGTCTCGACCGTGCTGTTCCTGGCCTCCCGCTACAAACGATGTCCGTCGGACCGGATCCTGGTGATCTACGGAAAGGTCGGGCAGGATCAGTCCGCCCGGTGCGTCCATGGAGGCGGTGCGTTCGTCTGGCCGCTGATCCAGGACTACTCGTACATGAGCCTGACGCCCATGACCATCAGCATTCCGCTTCAGGGGGCACTGTCCCTTCAGAACATCCGGATCAACGTGCCGAGCACGTTCACCGTCGGCGTCAGCACCGACAAAGGGATCATGAACAACGCCGCCGAGCGACTGCTGCGTTTGCAGCCCCGCGAGATCGAGGACATGGCCAAGGAAATCATCTTCGGTCAACTGCGTCTGACGGTCGCCTCGTTGACGATCGAGCAGATCAACCAGGATCGGGAGAGTTTCCTCGACTCGATCCGCAAGAACGTCGAGCCGGAACTGAACAAGATCGGCCTGTACCTGATCAACGTCAACATCACCGACATCACTGACGAATCGGACTATATCGAGTCCATCGGCAAGAAAGCGGCTTCCGAGGCTATCAACCGGGCCAAAGTGGATGTCGCCGAGCAGGTCAAACTGGGCGACATCGGCGAGGCCCAGGCCAACCGCGAGCGGGCCATCCGCGTGGCCGAACACACCGCCGAATCGGAGAAAGGCCAGAAGACAGCCGAAGCGGATCGGCGCGTCTTCGTGCAGCAGCAGGAAACGGTCGCCGCGATCGGCGAAGCGGAAGCGAATCGGGACCGGTCCATCCGCGTCGCCGAGAACGTGGCCCAGGCGGAGAAGGGTCGCAAGAAGGCGGAAGCCGACCAGCGCGTGTTCGTTCAGCAGCAGGAGGCGGAGGCCATCAAGGGCGAGAAGGAGGCGGAGGCCAGCCAGCGCGTGTTCGTCAAGCAGCAGGAAGCTCTGGCGGTGGCGGGCGAGAACAAGTCGATGGCCGAGATTGCCGACTACAACGCCGAACTGGCGGCCAAGCAGGCGGCAGCTTTCGAGAAGGGCGAAGTCGCCAAGCGGAAGGCCGAGGTGGCCATCCAGAAGGCGCAGTACCTGGCCGAGCAGGAGCGTCTGAACGCCGAGGAAGTGGTTCGGCAGGAGACCGAGCGGCGCAAGATCGAGATCGCAGCGGAAGCCCAGGCCGAGAAGTACCGCCGGGAGGCGAAGGGCCAGGCCGATGCGACGCTGGCCCGATACGAGGCGGAAGCCAAGGGTATCCGGCAGGTGCTCGACAGCAAGGCCGCCGGCTATCAGTCGCTGGTCCAGAGCTGCAACGGCGACGCCCGGGCTGCCTCGACTCTGCTGATGATCGAGAAGATCGAAGACATCGTCGCCCGCCAGGTCGAAGCGATCAAGAACATCAAGATCGACAAGGTCACCGTCTGGGACTCCGGTGGCAACGGAGACGGCGCCTCGTCGACCGCCAACTTTCTCTCCGGCCTGATTCGCTCCATCCCTCCGCTGCACGAAGTGGCCGGCATGGCGGGGGTCGAACTTCCCCAGTACCTGGGCAATGCTACCGACAAGCCGGCCGAGAGTCGGGCTCCCGAGACGCCGCAGACTATGCCCGCCAGGCACGAAACAACGGAGAAATCAGATTAGTCGCTGTCGAGATCGCTGTCACCGAGTCTTGTCCGATAGAGACGCCACGAGAACCCAGTTCGAGTCGGTCTCATTGACATGCGGATTGAAGAACGACACCTCGTGACTCCGCACCGACGCGAAGACGGTTCGCATCGCGTCAAGGAATTCGACCGGAGGCTTCCACGCCGACCACAGAGCGAAGACTCCGCCCGGTCGAAGGTCGCTGGCCAGGCCCTTTAACCCCGCAACGCTGTAGAATTCAGCGTGCCCGGCCTCGAGCAAAGAGTCGGGTGAGTGATCGATGTCCAGTAAGATCGCGTCGTAGCGCTGCCCGCCCGGTCCCGACGCCCACAACGAGAAGAAGTCGTCTTCCACGAAAGAGCATCGCGGATCGTCGATCAGCGTGCCGGCCATCGGCACGAGACGCTTGCGGTGCCAGGCGATCACCGGCGCCAGCAATTCGACGACGACCAGACGTTGCACGCTGGGACATTCCAGCGCCGCAGCCGCCGTATACCCCAGGCCCAGCCCACCCACGAGCACATCTCGAGGCGGTCGCCCCATTGCCTCGAACGCCAGCGTCGCCAGGGCCCGTTCGCTGACGTTGACCGTGCTGGACATCAGCATCTCGTGGTCGAGCGTCACCTCGTAGACCCAGTCGTCCGCCACCGAGGGCGACCGCCTGCGACGCAGGACCAATTCGCCCAGGGGCGTCTTCTGGTAATCGAGTTCTTCCAGCGTACGCGCCACGATCGTCCCCCTTTTCTCTTATCGGACAGACAACTGGGTCGATGGGTCGGTGAATGGCTGGTCGCTGACCTGCACATCAGGGTTGCGGTCCTGAAAATAGCGCAGTTGCCAGTCGTCGCCACAGAACAGCATGGGGTTCCCCTGTGCGTCGGCTGCCAGACAGCTTCCGGTGGGGACCAACAGTCTCTCTCGCGCCCCGACCCCATCGAGCCAGCGGGCGACCGTCCAGGGGGCCTCCTTCACGCTCGAGGCGACGCCGTACTCGCTTTCCAGCCGGTACTTGACGATCTCGAACTGGAGCGGCCCGACCGCGCCCAGCAGCGGCGCCCTGCGCCCTGAATCCGCCAGTTCGTACGACTGGACCACGCCTTCCTGGAGCAACTGGTCGAGCCCTTTGCCGAACCGCTTGAAATCCGCCGCCACCGGATTCTCCAGATAGGCGAAGCACTCCGGAGCGAAACGCGGGATCTCGTGATAGACGATGGCCGGGTCTTCCGTCAGCGTATCGCCGATCGCGAAATGGGCGTTGCCCACAATGCCGACCACGTCGCCGGGCCAGGCTTCTCCGATAATTTCCCGCTCGCGTCCGAAGAGCTTGGCGGCGTTCGAGAGGCGGACCGCCTTGCCCGTTCGCGTATGGGTTACCGTCATATCGCGTTCGAATTTGCCCGAGACCACGCGGACGAAGGCAATGCGGTCGCGGTGCCTCGGGTCCATATTCGCCTGGATCTTGAACACGAAACCCGAAAAGGGCCGATGGGTTGGGTCGATGGGCCCACCCTGGCTACTGCGAGGTCCCGGCGCCGCTGAATACTCCAGAAATCCGTCCAGCAGAAGCTGCACGCCGAAATTGTTGATTGCGCTTCCGAAGTAGACCGGCGTGGCCTGGCCCCCCAGGACCTGGGCCGGATCGAAGGCGGCGCCGGCGCCCTCCAGCATCTCGATCTCTTCGCACGTGGTGCGATAGATGGCGTCGTCGTCCAGGCGGTCTCGGACCACCGGATCGGAAAGGCCCGTCGTCAGCACGGGCGCCCGATGGGCCCCGCCGCTGGTGCGCTCGTACAGATGCGCCATCTGGGTGTGCCGGTCCCATACTCCCTTGAAGCCAAAGCCGGTTCCCAGGGGCCAATTCATCGGGTAAGCGGCAATCCCCAGGACGTTTTCCAGGTCATCCAGCAGCGTCAGCGGGTCCAGGGTCGGGCGGTCCATCTTGTTCATGAACGTGAAGATGGGCACGCCCCGGCGCCGGCAGACCTCGAAGAGTTTTCGGGTTTGGCTTTCGATGCCTTTGCCCGCGTCAATCACCATGACCGCCGCATCGACCGCCGTCAGAACGCGGTACGTGTCCTCGGAGAAGTCCTTGTGCCCCGGCGTGTCCAGCAGATTGATCCGAAAACCCCGATAGTCGAACTGGAGCACCGTCGAACTGATCGAGATCCCGCGCTGCTTCTCCAACTCCATCCAGTCGCTGGTGGTGGCGCGGAGGTTCTTCCGCGCGGTCACCGAGCCCGCCAGGTGCAGCGCTCCGCCATAGAGCAGAAACTTCTCGGTCAGCGTTGTCTTGCCCGCGTCCGGGTGGGAGACGATGGCGAAGGTCCGCCGTCGGGCGATCTCACGTGAGACGCAGTGTGTGGTTATCGTTGGGGCACTGTCCATTCCAGGTGTCCTTGGAGGAGGAATCCTCGGGTTTCAAATCGTCGGTTCTTCTCGCATGGCGAAGGAGAGGGCGAAACAGGCGAGACGACGGGCGAGAGATCAGGGTGGAGTGATACCGCAGCCGAGCCAGACTGCCTCGGAACGGCAGGTCAACACCGATCGCACAGAAATCAACATGCCGCCATCATAATGGCGCCCGCGCACCCCGTCAATACCGAATCCGACGAAACCGACGGGCCAGGGAGAGAATTCATGGAAAAAGGGCGCGCCCGTAACAAACCGGTAACAGCCCCATGGCAGATTACGGTTGTGCAAGATGAGCCGTCACTGCTAATGTGGTTCGATTGAAAGGAGTGGAGCTATGAGAAAGACAAAGCGGTTCACCATCGTCTTGTTGGTGCTCGTCGGTGTCGTCGGTGCGATCGCCCTGGCCAAGTCGGCGTCGGTCCTGCTGCGCGAAGGGCTGTACGCCGAGGAGGTGGAAGGGGACCTGGACGCCGCCGTCGAGGTCTACCGGCAGATCATCGCCGATGCTTCGGCGCCGCGAGAGCAGGTGGCCCAGGCCTGGTATCGTCTGGGCATGTGTCACCTGAAACGGAAGGACGAGATGGCGGCCAAGGCGGCCTTCAGCAAGCTGACGAGCGACTACCGCGATCAGACCCAGTTGATCGAGAAGGTCAAGCCTCTGCTGGACCAGTTGGGCAACGCCGATCCCGCCAGCCTGATGCCTCCCGAGACCCTGGCCTATATCGAGATCGGCAGCCCGGGAAAGCAGGTCGAGACCATCCTCACCATGCTCAAGGGCACCCCGTTCGAGAATCCGCTGGCCATGATCGGGCAGAATCATTCGGGCCAGGCCCAGCAGGGGCCCCAGCAGATCGTCAGCGCGCTGCTGAATCCCAGCATGATGGCCGAGTTCAAGAAGATTCGCGGGATGGGGATCGGCGTCACCGAATTTGCGCCGAACAATCCGCCCATGATCATCGTTCTGTACCCGGGCCAGAGCGACGCGCTGCGGGGCATCATCCAGATGGGTCTGGGCTTCATCGGCCAGCCCGCTGACGCAATCGAGGGCATGACGACCCTGTCCTTCGGCGACGGCGGAGGGGCCGCCTACGACGACACGGTCATCATCGTCACCAGCCCCGGTCCCAAAGGCAGCGAGTTACTTGACTGGTCGGTCAAGCAGTACAAGGGTCTGACCACGAGACCGTCCCTGGCCTCGAGCAACAAGTCCTTTGCCCGGATCAACAAGAAGGCCCGGCAGGACAACCTGCTGACCGTCTGGGTCAACGCCGACCAGGCGTACCAGGCGGTGCAGAAGATGTTCCCGCCCGACCAGATGCCGGCGCAGCTTCGCATGGCGGAGGGGTTTGCAGACCTCAAGAACATCGATGATGTGATCGCTTCGCTGTCGATCCGTCCGACGGGTCTGGCGCTCGATGCCAACGTCAATCTGGCCGAGGGGCACAATTGCCTCGCCTACAACATGATTCGTACGCCGCACCTGAGTACGCCTGCGCTGAACGCGGTGCCGTCGGATGCGATCGCGCTGCTCTCCGTGGCGCTGGGCCGTTCGGACACCATGCAGGCCCAGGCAGCGGGCGAGCAGATCAGGAATGTCACGGGTCTGGATATCGGTCGCGAACTGTTCGACAACATCGAGCAGATTACGCTCTTTGCCGTTCCGTTCCAGAAGCCGACCGAGCAACTGAGCGACGACATGCCGCCTCAGATCAAGTCGTTCGGCCTGGCCATCACCAGTGCCAACCCACAGCAGACCCATCAGATTCTCAGCACAGTCCTGCGCTCGGCCAACGTGGTCATCGGCGAAACCCAGCCGACCGGTGGACGCTTCGATTTCACCCTGCCCAACTATCAGAAGCTGTTCGGGTACATGGACCAGGCCAACAAGACCACGGTCCTGTCGCTGAATTCCAGCATGGTGGAGACCTCGGTGGCTGCCATGAAGCAGCGCAGGGGCGCCGCCCAGAGCGGACCGCTTCAAGGCGCCTTGGCAACGCTGCCCGATGCGACCAGCAAGCTGGTGGCGGTCAACGTAGCGGGAGCCGTGCAGTTCGCTGCCGCGAATATGGAACTCCCTGAAGGCGAGGTGGCCGACCGGGTCCGCGAGGCGATGGACCAGCTGGCTCAGGCCAGCGCCAAGACCACGGTCCGCCTGCGGACCAGCGAAGAAGACAACAGCTTTGGCGTGCACCTCAGCGTGGATGATCTGCCGCCGATCGCGCAGATCATCGGGCCGATGATGCAGATCGCTGACGGCATGTCCGAAATCGAGGGACGAAGCGAACAGTGGGATGCGCCGCCCGTGAGTTCCGCAGGGATCGCTCCGACCGATCGCGCCCCGATTATCGATGGCGAGCCCGACGCCGCGTGGGACAAGGCCGAGGCCTATCGCCTGGAGCACAACTTCTACGACGCTGTCTCGGACGACCAGGATTGCTCCGCCTCGTTCAAGACCCTCTGCGACAAGAACAACCTCTACGTGCTCGTCGAAGTCGTCGATGACGAGCTGCGCAACGATTCCGACGAATTCTGGTACGACGACGGAGTGGAGATCTTCATCGACGCCGACCACAGCCGTTCGGGACATTACGACGACAACGACTACCAGTACTTCTTCGTATGGGACGCTGCCTCGCCCACGATGGGCAGGGGCGGCCAGGAGCGGACCGACGGCACCGAGTACAAGTTCGCCCGAACCGACGACGGTTACCGTCTCGAAGTCCGCTTCCCCTGGAGCATGCTGGACGCCACATGCTCTCCGGGATCGCCCATCGGTTTCGATGTGCAGGTCAATGATGACGACGACGGTGGCGAACGCGATTCCAAGCTGGCCTGGAACGCGGTCGAAGATGACGCTTGGCAGAACACTCGCGCCTTCGGTATCGCCCAGCCGCTGGGCCTGGTCGGCTGGTGGAAGCTCGACGAGAGCGACGGCAGGATGGTCGCCGACAGTTCGGGCAACGGTCGCAATGCAACGGTCCAGGGCGATCCGACCTGGCAGCCGGACGGCGGTAAGGTCGGCGGCGCCCTCGTCTTCGACGGCCAGGACGACTACGTCGATACCGGCTACAACACCAACTCGCCCGCCTGGACCATCGCGGCCTGGGTCAAGGGCGCCGCAGCCCCCTCGCACGACAAACAGACCGGACCGGTCCATCGTGAGAAGAATTACCAGATCAATTGGGACCACATGGATGACGAGTTCCGGGGCAGCGCCGGCGTCTGTGTCGGCGGGGTGTGGTACGCCGCCAGCTTCGGCGATCTCGACGCCGATACGTGGTATCACCTGACTGCCACGTATGACGGAGAGAATCTCAAGGCCTATAAAGACGGCGCGCTGGTGACCGACAACGGTGATCCTTCCGGAGACCCCGAGCCCGAAAGCGAAACCCTGAAGCTGGGCCGACACGCCATGAACGGCGAGTATTTCCGTGGAGCCGTGGATGACGTCCGCCTCTACAATTATGCCCTCGATGCCCCCGCCATTGCGAAACTGGCGGGTCGATGACGAGGGCTCTTTGAACTCGTGAGGTAGCCGGTGCGACGACGGCCGAAACTCAACGCAGATTCTGGCCAATATCGGTGGGTGGTATTGCTGCTCGCAGTAGCGGTGGTGCTACCCACCGTCTGTTTGCTCTGGTTCATGAGCGAGGCGATCGACAACGAACGCTTCGTGATCCGCCAGAAGCTGGTCCTGTTCCAGACGGACCAACTGAGCAAGGCGCGTGCCAAGGCCGAGACGGACTGGATGCGGCGCTGCCGCCGGCTGGAGGACGACGACTCGGTCCATCNNCTACCACCGCGTTCTGACCGTGGTCGAGCAGGGCGGTTGTGACGCTGTGCTGATGTACGACCAGTCGGGCCGGCGTCTCTATCCCACGGTTTCGACGGATGCAGGCGGTGCAGCTGGTCCGACCGGCCTCCTGGCCGACGCCTGGCAACTCGAATTCGTCGATCGCGACTATGCCCAGGCCGCCGAGCGGTACGGTCAGCATGCCCTCTCCGCCACCGGTTATCGCCGACGTCTGGCCGAATGGGTGGGCAAGGATCCGCCCCTGGACGATCGTGGGCTGCTCGATGCCTTGGTCGGGCAGAGCCGGTGCCTGGCCAAGCTCGACCGCATCGGCGAGGCCATTGAAGCGTGCCGGCAGGCCGCATTCAGTTCGCTGGCCGACGGCGCCGACCCGGCGGTCCTTTCGCGGATCGCCAACGCCCGCCTGCTCATGCTGGGGTGGATGAAGGATCGCGCGCAATACGACGATCTCTTCGAGGAGACGTTCTCCAGGCTGATCGAGATGCTGTATCGGCCGAACCCGGCGGGTGGGGCGCTGACCGCCGATCAGAATCTGTTCATCGCCCGCAAGGCGATGGAGGTGGCGCGGGACCATGCTCGCCTTGGATCGATGCCTCTGCGGATCGACGGCGTGCCCCTGGAGAGGCTCGTCCGCTTTGAGGAGCAGTCGCTGGCGCTGGCCGAACGGTTCGCTTCGGTTGCCGATCTCCAGACCTGGAAACCCGATCAGCTCCTGCCGATAGAGATGGGCGAGGTGACCGCTTACAGCCTGTTGCACAAGTTCAACCGTTCCCTCTATTTGGCGGTGTTCTCCGAGCAGACCGTCCATGCGGCCCTCGACGAATTCGTCGGCGCCTTTCCCGACGACTACGTGCAGTACCGTCTCAGCGACGGGACCGGTCGTGTGGTCATGGGGGGCGCGGAACCGCGCACGCAGCCCGTCGCCGCCGGACCGATCGCAGCGCCGTTCCCGGACTGGAAGGTCGAGTTGTTTTTCAAGGAGGGCGACGTCCTCGATCGGGCGGCGGGCCGGCGCATCGCAGTCTATATGTGGACCGGTACGCTGGTGACCGTGCTGATTCTGTTCTCGGGCGCCTTCGCAGCGCGATCGATCGGCAAGCAGGTCAAGCTCAATCGGCTCAAAAACGATTTCATCGCGACGGTGACGCACGAGCTGAAGACGCCGCTCGCGTCCATGCGCGTCCTTGTCGATACACTGCTGGAAGGTCGCTATCGCGACCAGCAGCAGGTGACGGAATACCTGGAACTGATCTCGAAGGAAAACGGGCGGCTCAGTCGGCTGATCGACAACTTCCTGACCTTCTCGCGGATGGAACGCAACAAACAGGCGTTTCAGATGCGCCGCGTCGCTCCGGACTCGATTGCCCGCAATGCCGCCGAGGCGGTGCGGACCAAGTTCGACAAACCCTCCTGCCACTTCGAGATGGAGATCGCCGAGGGGCTGCCCGACGTAACCGCCGACCCCGACGCGATGGTGACGGTCCTGGTCAATCTGCTGGACAACGCCTACAAGTACTCGCAAGATGAAAAGCACATCGCGCTTCAGGTGACGAGCGAGAATCACTCCGTGTATTTTGCCGTCTCGGACGATGGCGTGGGCATTCCCCGACGTGCGATGAAGCGCATCTTCCGTCGCTTCTATCAGGTGGACCGCACGCTGTCCCGCCGCGCCGAAGGCTGTGGACTGGGCCTGAGCATCGCCAGGTTCATCGTGGACGCCCATGGCGGATCGCTCCGCGCCGAAAGCCGACCCGGTCAGGGCAGTACGTTCATCGTCACTCTGCCGACCAGGAACTGAACCGCTTTGCGGAAAGGATACTCCGATGGCAACGGTACTGATCGTCGAGGACGACGCGGTCATGATGCGGGGCCTCGAGGACAATTTCAAGATGACCGGCTACGACGTGCTCACCGCACNNAGGGACTGGAGACGACGCTGAAGGAACACCCCGACCTGGTGATTCTGGATATCATGCTGCCGGGGATCAATGGCTACGAAGTCTGCTCGGGCATCCGCGAGAAGGACTTGGACATGCCGATCATCATGCTGACCGCCAAGGACTGCGACAATGACGTCGTGCTGGGCCTCGATGTGGGCGCCGACGATTACGTCCGCAAACCCTTCAGCATCTGTGAGCTGCTGGCCCGCGCCAACGCCTTCATGCGACGCCGTATGACGAACGAGCCACCCGTCTATGAGTTCGGCGCCTGCCGCCTGGACGTGCGCCGACGGACGCTGGAGTGCAGGGGCCGGCAGGTGCCTCTGACGCCCGGCCAGTTTGGAACGCTCCGTCTGTTCCTGCGCAAGGCGGGCTGCCCGCTCTCCAAGGACGAAATCCGCACCGCCGTCTGGGGTTACTCGCATTTCATCTCGCTGAAGGACGTCGACGCGACCGTGGCTACCCTGAAGGGCAGAATCGAGGATGCTTCGACGCCGCGCCCCTGGATCGAGGCCATCGGCAGCACCGGATACAGATTCCGCAGCCTTGCCCATTGATTCCTGCGGACTGAGCCTTAGAATCATCAATAATCAATCATCAATAATCCATCCAGATGGGTGTCCACAGCCTTATGGAAACCATCCTGATCGTTGAAGACGACCCCACCATGTTGCGGGGTCTCAAAGACAATTTCGAGTTCCATGGCTATCGTGTCCTGACCGCCGAGGATGGCGAAACCGGTCTGGACACGGCCCTGAACGCCAGGCCCGACCTGATCCTGCTGGACTTGATGCTGCCCAAGATCAACGGGTACGAGGTCTGTCGTCTGGTCCGCAAGGAAAAGCTCGACATGCCCATCATCATGCTCACCGCCAAGGGCGAAGAGTCCGACATCGTGCTGGGCCTGAATCTCGGCGCCGACGACTACGTCACCAAGCCGTTCAGCATCAAGGAACTGCTGGCCCGCACCGAGGCGCTGCTGCGCCGGATGCGCTCGACCGAGCAGGAGGTCTACCGGTTCGGCGACTGCGAGCTCGATATCGCCGCCCGCAAGTTCACGCGCCAGGCGCAGGAAATCAAACTCTCGCCCAAGGAGTTCAAGCTGCTGGAGCTGTTCGTCAAGAAGCCCGGCCGGGCGCTGCCGCGCGATGAAATCCTCAATCTCGTCTGGGGATACGACTCCATCTCAGGCCCCCGCACGATCGACCGCTTCGTGACCACCCTGCGCAACAAGATCGAGCCCGACCCCCACAACCCCACATACATCCACACCCTCCGCGAAATCGGCTACAAATTCGACCCCCCGTAGTCCAAATCACTTGAGCCATTGCGCAAGCCTGCTTGTCACCTGCTCGTGGGTCAGCGTCTTGCCGTCCTCGATCTCCTTCTCGCCCTGTTCGATACACTGGAGCACATACAGATGGTACTGGATATCCTCGAACGTCGATTCTTCCGGCATTCGCGATATCACTTCGCAGGCTTTCTCTTTCACAGTCATGAGGTACTCCTGACAACGAAACTCAGACAGAAGTACTCTACGATATCCCCCACGTTGGAGCAAGCGCTTCGGCCTCGCTGCGGCCTACGGAATGCCGGGGTAGGTCAAGGTGGCGACGAGGCGGTCGGTATGGTCGCGGAGACGGAGGGTTTCGCCGTTGCGGGACAAATGGCCTCGATAATTGCCCTGGACGAACAGGCCCTGGCCGCCGGTGGGGAAGCCCTCTCTTTGGCGGAAGGTGCGCACGTCGGGCGAGACGTACAGGCTGCCGCCCGAGACGATGACCGTGCCGGGCGCGAACTCGTGTTCGATTCCGCCTTCGAGCCGCCAGGCCGAGATATCGACGGCAAACGCGTTCGGATTGACCAACTCGACGAATTCCTCGTCCTGGTTGCCCGAGACGGGATCGCATTCGTAACCGCCAAAGACGATGGAAGCATCCTCGGGTTGCGGATCGGGGATTCCCGCGCAGCCGCCCGCCGGAGGGCGCGTCGTATTGTGGATGCTGTGGTCGACGTACAGATCGATCCGACGGGACGGGAAGTAGTTTCGCAGTGAGTTCATCGACCCTGGCAGATGCCCGCGCGCCTGAACGATCATCTCATCGATCCGATTCTCGATCCGAAACTGCTCGAACGGCGTCTCAGGGGGCTGTAACTGCTCGTCCATCACCGTCCGCAGCCTCCGCAGGAACATCTCCTGCGTTTCAGGCAGATGGTACATGACGCTGAGATAAACGCTCCACTGCGAGCCGCCGGCCTTCGGGTGCGAGTCGGCGCCGAGGAAAGGGTGGGCGGTATAGACGCCGCCGTCTCCGACGACGCCGAAGGTCCAGTCTTTGTCCCAGGGGAAGATCGACCATTCCCCGGTCCCGTCGCTGTCGCAATGGAAGTAGAAATTCTTGCGGATGTCGTCGGTATCCTGCAGCAGACACCGGGCCGCCAGATAGCACATCATCTGCGGAAGGTTGAAACGGTCGAAGACGAACTCTCTGCGTCTCTGTTCGGACGAAGCATTGAGTCCGGCTACGATCTCGTCGACGTCGTCGTACCCCTCGTACTCGCGCGTCTTCTTCTCGATGCCCGAACGGATGTCGTTGAACACCGGCGCCGACGACGACCGCTGCACGAACTTGTAGAGCGCCCCGGCCGGGTCCAGGCCGTTGCGTTCGAGGAATTCCTCGTCCACCTGCTCGATGAAGATCCCCGTGCGGTCGACCCTGCCGTTGAGCACCGACAACATCAGAAACGACAGCGAGGCAGGGCATCCCGCGTTGCGCATGGTTTCGAATGCCAATGGCTGCCGCAGATAGCTGGAGTCCGAGCCATTGCTGTTGAGATTGAATTCACGAACCCTCTCGTGGTCCGAGGNNAACCGGTACGCCCGGTTGAAGACGAACTTCTGGGAATCATTCGCGGTGAAGCCGCCGCGTTGGCGGACGAAGATGTTGTCGTAGAATTCGCCGTCGAAGAAGACCGACGCCCGACCTCCCGATCGTGTGCGCGTTCGCGAAGGCTGCTCCGAGAACCAGTAGAGGACGGGCAATTCCGTGACCAGCCCGGGATCGCGGACGACGGTCCCGTAGTACTCAGGCGAATCATCGGGCTGCAATAAGAGCGGCGCCCGCGACGTCCGTCCCTCGCTGTCGATCGCGTCCACGCACCAGCGAACCATATCGCCCCCCTGGAATGCCAGGGCGGGGATCACCGCCGTATAGAGGCCATCGCCGGCCACCGCATCGCCATTCGTGCCGTCATCGACCATCGGCACCGTGTCGTGCGTCAGCGTCCGGCTGATCGCATCGTAGTTGATCCGCCAGGTCAACTGCACCCCGAGAACAGGGGCCAGCGTTTCCGCCACCCGCGCGGTGATGGTGAGGTCCTCCTCCGGCTGCGGAGGTGGAGGATTCTCCGTCACTTCGCTGATCGCCGGACCGATCTGAGCCAGCGCCCCCTGGTTCGCGACCCCGGGGGTGGGTTCCAGCAGGTATCCTTCCAGGACGTTCGACAGGTCGGCGGCGTGAATGCGGACCGCGATCAGCTCGGGAAGGACCAGCAGATCGGAACTGATCAGGTCGATGTTGAGACCCTGAATCGCCAGCACGTTCTCACCTGGAACGAGCTGGTTCGCGTACGCCGAGACATCGAAATCCTCGAACTGCACCGCCTGATCGTCGGGACGGATACCCGCTGCCGCCGCATTCCAGGCCAGGTCGTCCTCCGCCGGTGCGTTGGACCGCGCCACCTCGACGCCATTGAGATAAGCGACGAATCCATCTTCATACTTCATTCGCAGGGTCAGTCGGTCCACGGACGCATCATCTTCCATGCGGAACGGGACGCGAACGTAGACACTGGTGCTGACGCCCCGCATGGCGGTCACGTCGAGTCCGACGAACCCGGGATAGTCGAAGCCGACACCGGTGGCGCCTCGCAGCCAGCCAGAGTCGTCGAAGCCCGCCACCATCCAGTCGTTGCCCAGCGATCCGTCCGTCGGAATCAGCGCCGTCGCTTCAGCCCCTTCCGGTACGAGGACCATCTCCGTTTGAAAACCCGCGTCGGGCGAACTCATACCAAACGAGATGTCCGCAAACTGCGCCGGATAGTCCGGATAGGCGTGGACAATTGTCCCGTCCGGCGCGACCAGGGCGATGGATTCGCCTCCCGCCGACAGCGCGAAATTCGTGTGCAACTCTTCCGCCGGGTCGCGCCAGTCCTTGCCCGAGGCGAAGACCACGAGAAAGCCGCCTGCCGGCAGTTCCACGTCTGGGAATTCCCACCTAGCCAGGTTGTTCAGAGTGTCGGTGAGAAACCAGCCTTGAAGTCCTGCGGACACAGCAGACGGATTCCAGATCTCAATCCAGTCCGACGACTGCCCGTCCCGATCGAGAATCTCGCTCGCAGATAGAGGCGCCCGACTCGCATTGGCCGCCATGAACTCACTGATGACCAGACTCTCCTGCGCGACTGCGAATCTCGCGATCGTTGCCAGGACCACCAGCATGAACACCGCACCATGTCTCATGTGTCACCGTCCCTCAATCGGTTCCCGGAGTACCTCCAGCCTGGGCGCTCGGACGCCACGCGACCAGCGTATTCCAACTGTTGCGGTCAGCATCGGCGGCGTCCTTGATCGTGAGCGAATGCCCGGCGCCGTCAGCTTCGCTGAACCACTGGTCGTCGTATTCGAACTCCAGGATAGTACTGTTGGTGCCATCGTCCAGCTTGAGGGTCTCGCCGCCATTGTTCAGGCTGCCCGTGTAGACGCCGGGGGCGAGCGTGATGCCGGCAGTGCCATAGCGCTTGGCGAAGGCCTGTCGATTCTTGACAATCACGATGCACTGGTTCGAACCCAGTCGCGCGTTGCGGCCCGCTTCGAAGGTATAGCGGACCCCGTCGGTCAGCTTGGCGCG
>NPID01000095.1_pt1 | contig 17054 bp, 16 predicted proteins | sample 8637491 | NCBI WGS metagenome assembly NPID01 (sample SAMN07420843, study PRJNA396082) | bioreactor metagenome | isolation source: sample BA6 brine-fed electro-methanogenic bioreactor BA | place: Japan: Kochi | collected 2016-06-14 | reverse complement strand
TGATGGAGTAGAGGTCTTTGAGAACCTCGCGTCCCTGTTTGGCCACCTCGATCTGGTCGAGGTTGTCTACGATCAACTTGTCGTACTCATCGACCAGCACCACCACCCGCTGACCGTATTTCTGATGGGCGTCCCAGATCATCTGCTTGAAACATCCGCCGATATCCTGCGGATTTTTGCAGGTGAGCCCCAGTCGTCGCTGATTTTCCTCAAGGATATTGACGACATCCTGCTTCATATCCTCCAGGCTGCGCGCCACGCCGCCGAAGCTGATCTTGATGACCGGGTATCGAGTATCCCAGTCCCACTTGTCCTCGATATCGAGCCCAGTAAAAAGCTCCTTGCGTCCTTCAAAGAGCGCTTGCAGGGTGGAAACCAGCAGGCTTTTTCCGAAACGGCGCGGGCGGGCGAGAAAGTAGTATTTCCCCTCATCGATCAGATTGTGAATGAGAGGAGTTTTGTCGATATAGGCATACCCTTCCTGGCGGATCTCGCTGAAAGTCTGAATGCCGATGGGAAGTTTGGCCAGTCGGGTCATTTTGAATTCTCCGGTTGAGCGCGGATAAGAGTCAGATGGGCTGATTTCATTGTAGTGATTCGAGTATAAAGCATCAAAGGGAAAAGAGAAAATCTTCACCGCTGAGGTCGCGGAGCGCGTGGAGGAATCTTAAAGTCAAAGGCTTGAACCACAGAGTACACTGAGAACACAGAGGAAAATCACAGAGAAATCTTTCTGGAAAAACCTTAAGGGGCTGAAAATGAAAGAATCTTTGCTCACCTAACCCCTTAAAGCCTTTCTCCGCGATCTCCGCGTCCTCGAGTGAGTGCAGCGAACGGGCGGTTCAAGCGGTTAAAAGGTTCTCTCCTCACCGTACCAGCCAAATCTTGGCCCCTCTCTTGCAAAATCAAGCATAGAAATCACAAGTAAATGTTCATTTTGAGTCAAAAAAGTGTCTTTAGGTTGAGCTGATTTGATTCTGACCCCAAGGGAGACGGAATGTCGACATCTGGCGTGGAAGGTTTAGGCCCTTTTATCACCAATCGTTTTGGTGATCGATATTTGTATGAGGTCAATCGCAGTGCGTTTGATCAAGTTGGTTCTGCTGCGGTCTATCAAAAATATTTCGGTGAGGATCTGTTTCAATCTAACCGTCTTTTTGTGGTCGTGGGAACTGACTCAGGGCTTCTGTTACGGCATATTCAGAAACAACCCCTGCCAGATGGGACTCGATATCTTTTTGTAGAGTTGCCGGCAGTCATTGAGGCGCTACTGGCAGAGGGGGATCTTCAAGATCTTCCCGAACGAATAAGGGTGGTTTCGCTGGAAGAGGCCTGGACGCAGGCCGAGGATTTTCAGCTCCAGAACTACCTTTTCCTTGGCGCTGTTTTCCTGCGTGAATCCCTTGCGGCGATGGATTCCTATTTGCCGGACTATCGTGAACTGTCCAATTATCTCAGTGAGCAGCTACAGGCCATAGAGTGGGCTGTGCGCGGTGGTTTGGGGTGTAAGGACTTCATTTTGCGGCAGTTTGAAAACCTGGGTGAGAACCGTATTCCCGCAATCCACCTGAAGGATAGGTACTGCGGGAAAACAGCTGTAATTCTTGGCGGCGGCCCTTCTTTGGATGAGTTGCTTCCATGGGTCCGCGATCATCAAGATGAGCTGGCTGTTTTTGCTGTGTCCCGCGTCAGCAGACGCCTCTTGGAGTTCGGTCTCACTCCTCACCTGATCTTTTCCGTCGATCCCCACGATGTCAGCTTCGATGTCAGTAAAGAGATGTTGAAATTTTGGGATAAATCCCTTTTTGTTCATTCCTATCATGTTTCTCCCAAGCTGCTAGGGCAATGGCGCGGCCGTTCTGCCTATGTCGGTGCGCGGTATCCATGGAGGACCAAAGCCAACCCGGAAAATCTCGATACCCCTGGCCCTACAGTGACGAACACGGCTTTGTCATTAGCGGTACAGATGGGTTTTTCTCAGGTTGTTCTTGCTGGCGTTGACCTATGCTTTAACAAGGAAGGGATGACTCATGCAAGTGGGAGCAATGAAAGTGCCGCAGGCCCGAAGCTTGACAATGTCCTAACGGTTGAAACCAATGGGGGGTGGCGAGCCGAAACGGGCCCTGATTATTTCAAAGCAATGGAGATATTGGACCAGCAGGCAGCCCTTGCAAGGGACGCAGGTTGCAGAATTATCAATCCAGCCGCCGGCGCGGCTAAAATGGAGCATATCGAGTTTCTCCCTGTGGAAAATCTTGAATATGAACCCCTTGACCGGCCCATGCTTCCTGGAGTGTTCGATTTTCTTCCCGAAGAAGATGTAGAAACAAGAACCGCTCACTATCAGTCAGTTCTACAAGAATTAGAGTGTGTCCAGAACGATCTGGAAAAAATAAAGGACCTGGCAGGTGAAGCGCTTTATTGCAATAAAGGTCTTTTTGGTCGAAGTGGCAAAAAAGCCAATTTTAAATACAAATTGCGCATGGATAAAATTGAAAAAAGATTGAATCAGGAATTTTCAGAATTGATTCCGTTGGTAAAGAAGTTTGGAATAGAAGATTTTATCCAGGTGACTCGTTTAGATAACGAAAAAGAATGGAGCGATGAAGAGATCGAGAAAACGGCGGATACCTACTATAGTGCGTATAAAAACAGTGCCTCTCGCCTTTTGAACGCCGTCAAATCTTCAATTGATCGAATCTCAATTCGAAGAGCGGAAGAAACCTCCCTCAATGATTTCAGTTCATTATGTGAACAATGGCTGAATGATGGACAGCCGGGTAGATTTTATGTCTGGCGTGATCGTTATCCTGACTTACAGGATGAAGAATTGGATTCTTCCGCAGAAACCTTAAAGACCCAATTTGACAAAGAGATGCACGTCGTAGAAACGGTTCAGGCAAAACGCGCTCGACAGATGAGAAGTCTGGGGCCACTTCGTGGTAAGGCAGTGCGCCTGTATAAAAGAGGTGACAAGGACGGACTTGCCCGTATATCAGATGCGCTTTCCAAACATGAAAATCAGGAAGAGGCGGCTTCTTTGAGGTCCCTTGTCCAAGGGTATCTGGCAGAAATCAATGATAACCATGATTTGGCGTTAGAGTGTTACCAGGAGTTGATCGGTGAAAGCTTCAATGCTTTAACCGAAGATGCCCTTAGGCGGATCGCTTCAATCTCACTGCAGTCAGGACAGTTGGAGTACGCAAAGCTTGCCCTTGAATGCCTTGCCGGCGCAATTTTTGTGTATAAGCCTCAATATGCCGACTTTTTGCGCTTACTTGGGCAAAATCAGGCCGCGGCCGATCTGTATGTCGACTACCTGGAGCGCGTCCCCTCTGATCTTGGTGTCTTGATTAAACTTGGGCGACTTTATCACTCCATGGGCGTTTCTGATGTGGCCAGGCAGGTTTTTCAGATGGCCCTGGAACAGGATCCAGAAAATTATGCTATCGAAGAATTAATTTCAGACTGCGGGTAATTTGGGCTTGAGCGGTTCTTGGAGGAGGGCTCTTTGTTGATCAGGGATAAAAAAATTCTGGTGACTGGTGCCGACGGTTTTATCGGTTCTCATCTGACCGAAATGCTCGTTGAAAGAGGCGCCAGGGTTAAAGCCCTGAGTTGTTATAACTCATTCAACTCATGGGGATGGCTTGAGGTCATTGATTGCCTTGACCGCATAGAGGTTGTTAGTGGGGATGTGCGCGATGCCCATTTCTGCAGACACATCACTAAAGATGTCGATATTGTGTTTCATCTCGCCGCCCTGATCGCGATTCCCTACTCGTATGTCGCGCCAGAGAGTTATCTTGATACCAATGTCCGGGGGACTTTGAACATCTGTCAGGCCGCTTTGGACAATGGTTGCCAGCGGATCATACACACCTCGACCAGTGAGGTCTACGGCACGGCGCAATATGTGCCGATCGATGAAAATCATCCTTTGCAGCCCCAATCGCCTTACAGTGCCAGCAAAATGGGAGCAGATGCAATGGCGATGAGTTTTCACAACTCTTTCGATCTGCCTCTGGTTGTCGCACGCCCATTTAACACCTACGGCCCTCGCCAATCCGCGCGGGCTGTGATCCCGACCATCATCACCCAGATAGCTTCCGGCCAGAAGGCGATCAAGCTCGGCGATGTCACGCCAACCCGCGATTTCAACTATGTGGCTGATACCTGCGATGGCTTCATTGCCCTGGCTCAGTGTGATGACGCCATCGGCAAAACTGTTAATATCGGCTCCAATTTTGAAATTTCAATTGGCGATACGCTGAATCTGATCCGTGAGATTACGGAAAGCGATGTTGAATTCCTTACCGATGAAGAACGGCTGCGTCCAGGAAAATCTGAAGTTTTCCGCCTCTGGTGTGATAATTCGCTGATTCATGGACTGACGGGTTTTGCACCTGCCCACACGTTGCGAGAGGGGCTCACCAAGACCATCGACTGGTTTGCGCGTCCTGAAAATCTCGCGCGCTACAAGAGTCATCTCTACAATGTTTGAACCTATCCTTGATTGCATACGGCAAAGGTTTTTCACGACGGGACCGATTGTTCTGCATGAGCCCTGTTTCAAGGGCGAGGAAAAAGCTTATGCTCTCGAATGCATCGATTCTACCTTTGTGTCCAGTGTCGGCCAATATGTGGATGACTTCGAAAGGCGGGTCGCGGATTTTGTGGGCAGCCGTTATGCCGTTGCGGTCGTTAACGGCACCCAGGCTCTGTTTATCGCCCTGCGTTTGATTGGTGCTGGTTCGCAAAGCGAAGTAATCACTCAGTCGCTGAGTTTTGTCGCCACTGCCAATGCGGTTGTGCACACGGGTGCCCGCCCGGTTTTTGTTGATGTGGATCTCGATACTCTGGGATTGTCGCCTCAGGCTCTTGCTGAATTTTTGAAGGGAAACGCCGAGCGCAGGGGAGGGCAAACCGTCAACAAACGGACCGGCTTGCCGATCGTTGGCTGCGTGCCGATGCATACCCTTGGGCACCCTTGCCGCATCGACGAGATCCGGGAGGTATGTGACCAGTACGACATTGCCGTTGTCGAAGATGCCGCAGAGAGCCTTGGCAGCTATTACAAAAGTCGACACACAGGTACCTTTGGCCATCTAGGTATCTTCAGTTTTAATGGCAACAAGATTATCACGACGGGCGGGGGTGGCATGTTGGTGACCGACGATCAGCAACTGGCGCAGCGAGCAAAACACCTTACGACAACCGCCAAACGCCCTCATCGTTGGGAATTCGTTCATGACGAAAGCGGTTACAATTTTCGCCTGCCCAATCTTAATGCGGCTCTGGGAGTGGCCCAGATGGAGCAACTGGATAAATTCGTTGCCAACAAGCGGCAGTTGGCAGAGGAATACCGTGCTGGATTTTCTGGGCTTGGGGTGCCGTTTTTCACTGAACCTAGCGATGCGAAGTCAAATTATTGGCTTAATGCACTGCTTCTGGATGGTGAAAAAGAACGGGATCAATTTCTGCGGTTCAGCAATGATCGACAAATCATGACACGCCCCTTGTGGCGCCCTATGCACAAGCTTGACATGTACCAGGATTGTCAGCGTGGGCCTCTCCCCCATACGGAGCATCTTTATGCCCGTTTGGTGAATATTCCCAGCAGCGTGCGCCTATGAATAAACCGGAGATCATTCTCGTTGGAGGTGGTGGGCACTGTCGTTCGTGCATCGATGTCGTCGAACAGCAGGGACACTACCGCATTGCCGGTGTCGTGGATCTCCCGGAAAAGATCGGGCAGAAAGTGCTGGGATATCCGATCATTGGGGGCGACGAGGATCTTCCTCGGCTTGCCAAGCAGTATAGGTATTTTCTGGTCACTCTCGGACAGATCAAGAGCCCGGCGCGGCGCGTCGCAATTTTTGAACAACTCAAAGGGCTGGGCGCTCAGCTTCCTGCCATATTTTCTCCCCGCGCTTATGTGTCGCGTCATGCCATTGTGGGAGAAGGTACGATCGTAATGCATGGCGCCCTAGTCAATGCCGGAGCCCAGGTGGGCCGAAACTGCATTATCAATACGTTTTGCCTGCTGGAGCACGATGCCGCCATCGGCGATCACTGTCATATCTCCACTGCAGCGATCATCAATGGTGGTACGGCGGTTGCAAAAAAGACTTTTGTCGGAAGCAACACCGTTACTCGCGAAGGAATCAGCATTGGCACCAACTGTATCATCGGCGGCGGAGTTGCTGTTTTACAGAACATCCCTTGCGAAACTATCTTTACAGGGAAGAAACCATCTTGAACTCTCGGGTTTTCATTATCGCCGAAGCGGGCGTGAACCATAACGGCAGTATGGACATGGCCAGAAAGCTGGTGGATGCAGCTGCCGAGGCTGGGGCGGATGCCGTCAAGTTTCAGACTTTTCGGGCAGAAAGCCTTGTGCGCCGTGATGCCGCCAAAGCTGACTACCAGAAAGCGACCACGACACCTGAAGAGTCTCAGTTCGACATGATCCGCAGACTCGAACTCGATGAGGGCGCCCATCGGGAACTTATGGCGCACTGCCACCGCCGCAATATTCTTTTCCTTTCTTCTCCCTTCGATCTGGAGAGTATTGATCTTTTGTCTGCCCTGGGTCTTGAGATCTTCAAGATTCCTTCGGGAGAAATTACCAATCTGCCTTACCTCCGTCGCGTCGGGCAGTTGGGCAGGCGCATCATTCTTTCAACAGGGATGGCCGACCTCGATGAAGTCTCTGCGGCGCTTGATGTGCTGGTTTCCGCAGGAGCCGATAAAGAAAAAATTACACTGCTGCACTGCAATACGGAATATCCAACGCCCATGGAAGACGTGAACCTGCGTGCCATGAGGACTCTTGGCACGGCATTCGAGACACCCTTTGGTTACTCGGATCACACACTGGGAATCGAGATCCCTGTTGCAGCAGTTGCTTTGGGCGCCACCGTCATCGAAAAGCATTTCACCCTTGACTGCACCCTTGAGGGACCCGATCACCGGGCCTCTTTGGAGCCTAACGAACTGGCCGCGATGGTTAGAGCGATCCGCAATGTCAGCATGGCTCTGGGCACCGGTATCAAGGCGCCGACACCTTCGGAAAAGCGCAATATCCCGATTGCCCGCAAAAGTATTGTGGCCGCCCGGGCCATTCGCAAGGGGGAGGAGTTCACCGAAGAGAATCTTGCGGTAAAGCGCCCCGCGCATGGCTTAAGTCCCATGCTTTGGGATTCTTTGATCGGCGCTAGGGCCGACCGCGATTACGCATTGAACGAAAGTATTTGGCCAAAGGATGGAGAACCGCCGTGGATCTGAAAATCAAGGAATGGGATGACTCCTACGTCAACAAGGATAACTTTGTTTTTTACCCACACGAAGAGGTGATTCGCTTTACGTCGAAGTATATCCGCAAACGAGTTGGCTTTGACAGCTTTGTCGACAACCACCCTGTGTCGACAACACCAAAAGTGCTTGATTTGGGTTGTGGTGTCGGACGCCATGTGAAGTATCTGCATGAGTATGGACTGGAAGCCTACGGAATCGATCTCTCCGGTGTTGCTATCGAAACGGCTAAAGACATCTTCTCCCGGCAGGGACTGGAGTGCCTCAAAGAGTATCTCTATCAGGCCAGCATCACGGAGATGCCTTTTGCTGATGGTTTCTTTGATTTCTGTGTTTCGCACGGTGTTCTTGACAGTATGCCTTTCACCATCGCTCGTGATGCGATGAAGGAGACGGCGCGCTGCCTCAAGCCAGGCGCTCTCTTTTATCTTGATCTTGTGGCGGGGGACGATCGGGAGCACTATCCAGAGTTCTCCGGGGAGGAAGTCGTTCAAGAAGCCCACGAGAACGGGACAATCCAATCCTATTTCAATTGGGGAAAGATTCTGGAACTAGCCGGCTCGGAATGGGCCGTCAAGGAAGCGTTTCTTATTCGGAAAACTTCAGTGACTAGTCCGGCCTTCCACAGCCGTTATCACATTGTGCTGGAGAACCGCGGATGAAGCCGCGGTGAGAATTATGCGCATTCTTACCGAAGCCAGCGGCAGCCTCGTTGCGTCCTATCTGATCAACGCCATCAGGGACGCTGGATACGAAGCGGTCGGCTCTGACATCGACACCCTAAACCCCGGATTCTGTCTAGCTGACGACTTCGTCGCTCTGCCACACAAGAACGATCCAGGTTTGTGGAATGCTATCGAGAAGGCCTTATTAAATAAAAAGATAAATGTGGTCATTCCTTCCTTCGACGAGACTATGGTTGGCTGGGCGGAGCGCCGGGAGTATTTCGCTCGATTGGGTGTTTTTATTGTTGTCTCTCCATTGGAGACGGTGCGCATCTGTCAGGATAAGTGGGAGACCTACCGGTTCTTTACCGATGCTGGGGTCCCTTGTCCTCGAACGTCGCTGGAGCAGAACTACCCCCTGGTCAAGCCCCGCTTGGGCCGGGGTGCCGAGGGCGTCTGCATCCCGGACGGCCCCGTCAGCATGGAGGGGATGATCTCCCAGGAAATTGCTCAGGGGGAAGAATACACAGTCGACACTTTTTTCGACCGGGAAGGAAAACCGGTTTACATTGTGCCGCGCAAGCGCATCGGGGTGCAGAATGGCAAATCGACTCGCGGCATTGTTTGCCGCCACGATGGCATCGAGCATTACATCCGGATGATGGCTCGAATCGCACGCTTTTCAGGGCCGGTCAACTTCCAGTGTTTCATCGAGGGAGAAACTCTCTCTTTCATTGAAATTAATCCCCGCATTGCCGGTGGGATGGCGCTGGGTTTCGCCGCCACGGAGAACTGGGTTCGCCTGATCGTTAACAATCTGATTCTGGGCCGCCCGATCAACCCCAAACCGGTGCGCTACGGCCTGAAGATGGTCCGTTATTATGCTGAATGCTTTATACCCTGAAATTCCCTGGGATCGTATTCGCTGCGTCGGCTTTGACTTGGATGGCACGCTCTACGACGAGTTCGTCTTCATCCGGCAGGCCTATCATGCGATCCTGCAGGACAGCGCCACGCTGTTCCCTGATTATGCCCCTGCTTTTGCTTACATGCTGGACCGTTGGCTGGAGAAGGGGAGTTCGTACAGCCGGATTTTTGATGAAGCCTTCCGACGGTTCGGCTGCGACCAGAGCCAGCTGGAGCCTTTTATTGCCCGGGCGCTAAAGGTATTCCGCCAATTTCAGCCAGAACTGGCTCTGCCCAAGCGCAATCGGCATCTGTTGACCTCTTTTCAGAGCCGGTTTGATATGTTTGTCATTAGCGACGGATCTCCGGATCTTCAGCGTAACAAGTTCCGGGCCTTGGGACTCGAAGACTTCTTCACGCCAAACCGCGTCCTATTCACCGGCGATCTAGGGCCGGATTTCTACAAGCCCAACGCTGCGGCCTTCGCACGGATGGATCTGAGCTGCGCACCATCTGAAGTCGTCTACTTCGGCGATCGGGCGATCGACGAGGAGTTTTGCGGCCGCGTCGGCATCCATTTCCAACGCGTCTACAACATGGTGCCCCGATGAAAAAAATTTTGGCCCTCACCAGCATCCGTTCTGACTACGACCTGATGAGTAGCCTCTACCGCCTGCTCGCGGACGATCCGGAGATCGAGTTTAAGCTCTTGGTTTCCGGAGCCCATCTCTCACCAACTTACGGCCAGAGTGTCGAGTTGATCGAACGGGATGGATTCGACGTCCTGCTTTCTATTGAGACGCTGATCGATGCCAATTCACGCCAGTCTCGTCTGAAGACGGCCAGCCTTTTTCTGCAGAACGCCATCGACACCGTAGCGTGTTACCGGCCAGACCTCATCCTTCTGGCTGGCGACCGGGAAGACGTCATCATGGGAGCATTAATCGGTGGCTTTCTGGAAATCCCCACTTTGCACTATTACGGCGGCGACCATGTTCAGGATGGACATATCGACAATCCGGTGCGCCATGCCACATCCAAACTCGCTACTGCCCACATGGTTTGCCTGGAGGAACACCAGCAGCGGCTCGTCCGCATGGGCGAATCGGCTGAGCGCATTTTCACCATCGGCAACATCGCTCTCGACCGATTTGTCAGCCACCGGCCCCATACGCCGGAGCAATTGCGGCAGAATCTTGGCATTCGTGCCGGGTTCGAGGACTTCGCCATGCTGATTTTTCACCCGGTCGCTGAGGAGCAGGAATACTGCCATCTCATATTTGAAAATATTCTGAAAGTCCTCAAAGTCAAAGGGATAAGTGCCTTCGTCAGCACCCCCAACACCGATCCCGGCAACAAGAACATTCTGGCAGTTCTGGAGCGATACAAGCACGATCCCGCTTTCTTTTTCTTCAAGAACCTCGACCGGGACACTTTTCTCTCCATCTACAAAAACAGCCGCTTTCTGATCGGAAATTCGTCAGCAGGTATTCTCGAATCGGCCTCAGTTCCGCTACCGGCTATCAATGTCGGGCTGCGTCAGCAGGGGCGGCGGGCCAATGCGAACGTGATTTTCTGCGAGACGACGCAAGAGGCTATCCTCACTGCCATCGAAACGGTAGCCACCGACCGCTTCATGGATGGGCTAAAGGGGATAAAAAATATTTATGGCGATGGTCAGAGTGCCCGCCGTGCGTACAAGATCCTTAAAACAGTCGATTTTCGCCGATTGCTCTACAAGAAGGAAGACCCACTGTATCCGAAGGGGGAGGACACTGGTGAATAAAGTTCTAGTTGTTGCCGTTCATCCCGACGATGAAACCCTTGGTTGCGGGGGGACTCTGCTTAAACTAAGGGATCGTGGGTGCGAATTGCACTGGCTAATTGCCACCGCTGTTACCGAAGAGGGGGGCTATGCCCGCGAATTTGTCGCATTGCGACGGCGGGAAATCGAGACCGTGGCACAACGGTACGATTTTGCCGGCGTGCACGAACTGGGGCTGCCTGCCGCCCGTGTTGAAACCGCCCCGCTTGGAAACATTGTGAGCCATGTCGCCGAAATCATGAACGAGGTCGCTCCGGACACCCTCTTTCTTCCCTTCCGCGAAGATGTCCACAGTGACCACCGCATCCTTTTCGATGCGGCCTTCAGTTGCACAAAGGTCTTTCGGCAACCGTCGCTGCGCCGCATTTACATGATGGAAACCTTAAGTGAAACGGAGTTTGCCCCTGCTATCCCCGGGCAGAGCTTTGTCCCGAACACCTTCGTCGACATCTCGTCCCACTTCGACGAAAAGCTTGACATTCTTCGGACCTTCCGAAGTGAGCTCGGTGAACACCCGTTCCCCCGCTCTTTCTCAGCCGTAGAGGCGCTCGCGACCTGTCGGGGCGCTGCTGCGGGGTGCCGTTACGCAGAGAGCTTCATGTTGCTGAAAGAGATTTTATAAAGCCTTGCATTGAAGTTCTTCCAATCCTGACGAAGGGGAGAAATTCTAAACTTACGTATATGACAATACGAAAATGGAGTACCCATGTCCAACCTCATCATCAAATACGATGCCCCACTGGAAACTAAACTTGACAACTTCGAAAAATACGTCAAGCGACAGGCGCTTTCGCGTTTTCTTGTACGTTATGAGCTGTTCCGAAAAATAAAATGCGTCAAAGGTTCAATCATTGAATGCGGTGTTCACCATGGGGGAGGGCTGATGGCCTGGGCCAAGCTCTCCAGCGCCCTTGAGCCCTACGCACTGCACCGGCGGGTGATCGGCTTCGATACCTTCGAAGGCTTTCCTGGACCCCACGCGAAAGACGCAAGCAATTTTTCCCGTGAGGAGAACAAGGAACTCAAATCCGGTGGGTTCCAATCACACGACAATATTTTGGAAGAACTGCGGGAATGTCTCGCGGAGTATGACGCAAACCGCTTTCTGAACCAGTTCGAGAAGGTCGAACTGGTCAAGGGCAACGCCCTGGAAACGATCCCGAAGTATGTCCAGGAAAATCAGCACCTGCTGGTCGCCCTGCTCTTTCTCGATTTTGACCTTTACGAACCGACCAAGGCGGCGCTGCAACAGCTGCTTCCTCGCGTTCCCAAGGGCGGGATCGTTGCTTTTGACGAAGTCAACAACAAATTCTGGCCAGGAGAAACCGTTGCCATGCTGGAGGAGCTTCTTCCCCTGAGAAGTTATGCGATTCGGAAGTTCGATTTTGACCCCAACATTTCCTACATAAAAATTTGAGGATGGAAAATGAGCTGCTCTTGGCCGGACATAAAAGAACCGAAACTTAAATCAGTCAATCTTGAGCTGACCTCACATTGCAACTTGGCCTGCTGGTTTTGCCTCAACCCAACCAAGGAATTTCGGGAGAAGGGTTTTATATCTGACAGGTTAATAAGTAAAATTGTGAATGAATTACATGGAAACACAAAAATAATGTTGTGTGGAATTGGGGAGCCAGCACTGCATCCTGGTTTTGAACAAATAGTAGAAATACTGTGCAAGAAATTCAAATCTGTCTCCGTTGTAACCAATGGATATTTATTAACCGATGAAAAGCTTATTAGAAATATTGTAAAAAATAAAGTTGAGAAAATTTTTCTATCACTTGACTACCTTGATGATGAAGATATCAATAAGCATAAGGGTGCCCCTCATGGTTATTTAAATAAAATATTTAATGGACTTGAAAAACTTGAACACTACAAAAAAGAGTTGAATAGTAAAATTTTTACTCAAATAAACTTTTTATATGATGGTAAAAAGGGAGACAACATCTTTTTGGCTTGTCACAAAAAACTTACCGAAGTAATGAGTGAAAACTGGTGCATGTATATACGAATGATTAAAACTCTTGCTGGACAAGTGAAAATTGACTTGCTCTGTATTAATGATGAATACCACCTTGTTGAAAAGTTTCACTCAATTGAAAGTGAAAATATTACCATTGAAAATTGGAGTAAATTACTTAATCACGTCCCCAATAATCTAAGGGAAATCAAATCATGCAGACACATTTATAGCTATTATATGCTTCTATGGGATGGCAGTGTCGTACCATGCTGCAATGATTTCAATGGTTCCGCAATAGTCTCTAATGTCCTGAATTCAAATGAAAATCTAAATGATTTATTTTATTCCCAGAAATACAATGCTCTGAGAAAAGACTTGGACAACCTGAGAAAAACAAAAATAAAAATCTGTCAGAATTGTACCGACTTTTACAAAGCATAAAATTTTTTTACGAAAGAACTAAATAAAAAACCCAAGGCGACCGAAAAGATTCAAAACAGAAGATACTTATGCCATTTACCCAACTGTGCACCAAGTCCTTTTTCGGTCTGACGTCCAGCTGCCTCGGGGAATCGTCATGAGAAACGCGAAAAAACTAACTGTTAGTCCTGATGCCACCATTCGCCAAGCGCTGGAAGCAATCGACAAGGGAAGCATGCAGATCGGCTTGGTGGTCAGTGACAATCTATTGCTGGGCACTATAACTGATGGCGACATCCGCCGTGGGTTCCTCAGGGGAAAAGGATTAGATGATTCAATAGACGGGCTTTACAACACGAACCCAGTCAAGGGCTATCTCAGCCAACCCAAGGAAGATCTGGTCCAGCTAGCGTTGGCCCGTGGCGTCAAACAGTTGCCAATGATTGATGATGAGGGCAGACTTGTCGGCATTGAAATGATTGATGACTATTTGCGCGTTTCGGAAAAGCCCAATGTCGTCGTACTGATGGCCGGCGGACTCGGCACCCGCTTGCGGCCGCTGACGGTAGATACTCCCAAGCCTATGCTGACGGTTGGTTCGAAGCCGATTCTTGAAACGATCATTGAGAACTTTTCCCGGTATGGGTTCCGAAATTTTTTCCTGAGTGTCAACTACAAGGCTGAAAAAATTCGTGAATACTTTGGCGATGGACACAAACAAGGGGTATCCATCGGATACCTGAACGAAAAAAATCGCCTTGGTACCGCCGGAGCACTCGGGATGCTCCCCGAACAGATTGATTCACCGATCATTGTCATGAACGGTGATCTGCTGACCAATGTCAATTTTGAGCATCTCCTCAATTACCATGTGCTCACCGGGGCCGATGCGACCATGTGCGTTCGGGAATATGAAGTACAGGTTCCTTATGGTGTCGTGCATACAGAAGGTGCAACCATTGAGTCGATCGTTGAAAAGCCGACGCATCAGTATTATGTCAATGCGGGGATTTATGTACTCAATCCAGAGACTCTCAAAATTATCCCTCCTGGTGAATTTTTTGATATGCCCCAATTATTTCAGAATTTGATTGAGGCAAAGCAAAAAGTCTGCTCGTTTCCGATTCGTGAATACTGGATGGATATCGGCCAGCCCCGTGATTTTGAACAGGCCAACAACGATTACGAAGAGGTCTTTCATGTATGAAGGGCGGCGGATTCTAGCTGTTATTCCGGCACGGGGAGGGAGCAAGGGCTTGCCGGGTAAAAACATCCGGGAGTTGGGCGGTAAGCCCCTCATTGCCTGGAGCATCGAGGCCGGTCGGCAGTCGCGTTATGTGGACCAACTGGTTGTTTCCACCGACAGTAAAGAAATCGCCCAAGTCGCAGAACTTTGGGGAGGAAATGCTCCTTTCCTGCGACCAGCCGATCTGGCGACGGATGAAGCGAAGGGGATCGACGCGATTCTGCATGCCGTTCATTGGCACCTTGAGCGGGGGGAGTCCTTCGATCTCGTTCTCGTGTTGCAGCCGACTTCACCTCTGCGGACGGCAGAGGACATTGACCGGGCCGTTGAACTGTTATTTGAAAAAAGCGCCAGCGCCATCGTCTCGGTCTGCCCGACGGACCACCATCCCTGGTGGGCCAACACTCTCCCCGAAGACGGGTGCATGAAAGATTTTCTGCGACCTGAGTTGAAGAACACCAATCGCCAGTCACTGCCAAAATTCTGCCGGCTTAATGGCGCTATTTACCTTGCCGACATCCCCTTTCTTGAAAAGACGAACTCCTTCATTACCGAGGGTACTTTCGCCTATGTAATGGCTACAGAGGCGTCTGTGGATATCGACACGATACTTGATCTGCACCTCGCCGAGCTTCTGCTGAAGGAGCGGAAAAGAAGAGCTTTGGCGTAAAAACACCGCAATTTAAACCTCCCGGCTTATTCTTTTCTACCTCGTCAACCGCCGTTTTTTCTCAACAACAATAAAGCCGCCTCTCAAACCTTTTGAAAATTTCTTCTAAACTTTTCTCTGGACAGTGCCGATAAAAGAACCGATAAGCGGGAAACAAAGGACAAGGGAGGTGAGAAGAGAAAGTTTTTGACGAAGGTTTTCGCCCGCGAACACTAGTATTACCATTACCAATCACTCAGGGCAAGGATGCCCGCAAACCAACTTCACGGAGGAAAAATCATGGCTCTTTCCATTAACACAAACGTTGCTTCGCTCAATGCTCAACGTAATCTCGGTTCCTCTCAGAGCGCCCTTGGCACTGCCATGCAACGCCTGTCTTCAGGCCTTCGTATCAACAGTGCAAAAGATGATGCTGCCGGTTTGGCTATTTCCGACCGAATGACCTCGCAGATCCGGGGCCTGAATCAGGCTGTGCGTAATGCCAACGACGGTATTTCGCTAGCCCAAACAGCTGAAGGTGCAATGCAGGAAACTACCAACTTGCTGCAACGCATGCGTGAGCTGGCCGTCCAGGCATCTAACGGCACCAACACAGAAGATGACAGAAATTCCTTGAATGCTGAATTTTCTCAGCTCATTGAAGAAATTAACCGTATTTCTACCGATACTTCTTTCAACAATCAAGAACTTCTTAGCGGTAAGTTCGCATCAGGCATCAAATTCCAGATTGGTGCTGATGCCAGCCAGACCATTACCGTTTCGATCAATTCGATGGGTGCTGGGGCATTGAGCGTTGCCAGCCTGACAGTAAGCACTTTTTCCGGGGCGCAGTCAGCAATTGCCCAGATCGATGCCGCTATCGGTACTGTTGATCAGGTCCGTGGCGACCTTGGTGCGGTGCAGAACCGCCTCGAATCCACCATCGCCAACCTTTCGAACGTCTCTGAAAACGTCTCTGCTGCCCGCAGCCGTATCCTGGACGCCGATATCGCTCAGGAAACCTCGAACATGACCAAGTACAATATCCTGCAGCAGGCCGGTACCTCGATTCTGGCCCAGGCCAACCAAGCCCCGCAGCTTGCACTTTCGCTGCTCGGCTAAGAGAAACACGTTAGGCTCTTGCGGGGGACCCACGGGTCCCCCGTTTTTTCCAGAAGGGCCCAAGGTGCAGGAGGGTTGTCATGAAAATCGAAGCTGTTTCCGCACAACAACTTTTTCCGCAGAATACGCAGCAGAGCGCGGTTGACCAGGCCAACGATCCCCGGCGTGTGGCCGAGGCCGCTGCTGACAAGAAAGCGGTGGGGAAGACTGAAGAAGCGCGGCCCGATTCCGTTGCGCTGCTTGAGCGAATCAACGAGCTGACCGAAGACGGCGCTTATAGTGTGCGTTTCGAGAAGAACCGCGATCTGAATGAAATTGTGGTGAAGGTGGTCGATGCCGACTCAGGGGATGTGATCCGCCAGATCCCTCCCGAGGAGTTGCTCGGTTTGACCAAGCGATTGAATGAACTGCGTGGGGCGATTGTAAATAAACAAAGTTGATGCTAGCCCGGATTATTCATAAATAGCCCGGGCGAGGATAGCGGGCATTTGGGGGGCCCCGGTATCTTGTTTGCTGCTCCTCTCTTACAGAGTCCTTCCTGACATGTGAGCGGATGGCTGCGGTGGTCGCAGTTCATGCGCTATTCGTGCGCCTGCATCGCTTCCCTTTTCTGTTTTTGTATGACGATTCAAAGAAACTCCATCTCCTCTCCGGGAGGCTTGGAGTGGGAGAAGTCGTTTCTTTTCATCGACTTTCCCTTGCTTTCGCTGATAATTGGAATAAAATCAACACTATGTTGAATATCGAAAAGCAGATAATGTACTGGCGAAACGGGGCCGTTGAAGATTTGGGAGCTGCGGCCGATCTTGTCATGCAGGGGCATGTTCGCCACGGGCTTTTTTTTGCTCATTTGGCTTTGGAAAAGATCTTGAAAGCCCACGTGTGCAGATTCAAAGATCAAATTGCTCCACCTATCCACAATTTGCTAAGACTTG
>NPID01001944.1_pt2 | contig 17068 bp, 18 predicted proteins | sample 8637491 | NCBI WGS metagenome assembly NPID01 (sample SAMN07420843, study PRJNA396082) | bioreactor metagenome | isolation source: sample BA6 brine-fed electro-methanogenic bioreactor BA | place: Japan: Kochi | collected 2016-06-14 | reverse complement strand
AAAATAGTTGACGTTGATCAGTCCCTTAATGGGTGGCAAAGGTTCCGGGTCCAGTGCCATCAGTTCCCGACGGGTGTCTCCTTCTTTGGATTTCAAAATCTGATCTTTGGCTTTTGTCCATGCTGCATGCGCCGCGATAAATTCGAGCTGCTCTTGTTTTGCCTGATCCATCAGCGCCCGTTCATGCTTTCGGTGTGGTGCCAGAACAATGTTGTCGGTTGCGCTCTTGCGTTCGCCGCTCTCTCCGATGGAAACAGCAAACAGGGACAAGGGAAACTGACGCCCGTCGATGGTAACGTCGGCCAGAGACTGCGCCGCCAAGGTGGAGCCGATCAACAGACTTTGCGCAACCATTGCTGCGGGGGCCTGAACAACGTCGATGATCAAGTCGGCCATGTCGCGCAGGACGTGTGGTAACGCCTCAAGGGGAAACTGCTCTGCTGGTGGCAGTGGGCGCCGCAACGGCAAGGGTTCTGCTAAACCTGCTAATTCTGCTAAAGTTTCCGGCGTCCGCGCTGCCAGAATCTGCCGCTTGACCTCATCCAGTCCGACCGCTGCCGTTAGGTCGTTAAAGTCGGTCCCTTCCGCGCCAGATGGAAAATCAGGCACTGCCAGCAGACCGCCGACCGCCTGTGCCGCTTCGGTGCCTTTGGTCAGTCCGGGGTTGTTATCGGTGTGGCGATCATTGTCCGCGCAGATGATGATCTGGGCCTCCGGCAACTCCGACCGCATGGCCAGAGCGACGGGTTTCAGGTTTCCGCAGTCGAAACAGACCGCAACGGCCTGCCCGGTGGCTTCGTGGATTGTTGCTGCTGTAGCGTAACCTTCCGCCAGATACAGGACTGATTCGGGCCTGCCGCCAATGGAGTGATAACCGCCTTTTTTGTCAGTACCTGTTAGAAAAGTTTTGCTGCCATGAGGACTAATAAATTGCAGACCGACCAGCTCCTGATTGGCGCTGCGGACGGGGACGACAAGCGCCTCCTTATAAACTTTCAAGCCATAAGGCTTGACGTTCTTTTTTATCAAATAAGGGTGATCCGCTGGTGCCGGTGTTGCCTTGCTCCAGATAGCATTCGCCTTCTTCCTGCATTCGGCTCGTCTCTGCTCCTGCTCTGCCTCGCGCTGCCGTTTTTGGGCTTCCAAATTTGCCCTGTGCCGGGCTTTTTCCTCAGGGGTAAGGGTTTGGTACTCGCGGCCGCTCCATGTTTCGTTGATGTCCCGTTTCCAGCATCCGAACGCGCCTGCCGCCGGGTCACTGTGGAGAACGTACCAGCCATTTTCTGATCGGGTTCTGTCGCCGGTGACATGAAACCGGTGAAGATTGCCATCGGCTACAACGTCGCCGGGGGGGTCGATTCCTGCCTGCCGCATGGCGTCCTTGAATGACTCAATCATGGCGTCGCCCTCCTGACCAGCGATCCGACCGCCAGAATGAAAAACAGCGGTAACAGCAGCAGAACCGCAGGAACAGCCGCCAATGTCAGAACGCAATCAACAATGAAACCTTTGATTTTGGGGGGGGTTGTGGTAGTCTTGACGGTAAAAGGTGCCTCGCCGGTTCCTTTTTTCAACGCCCCGGTCTGGTGCCCGCCAGCCGGGGTTTCTGCGTTGCGGTGGCTCATCATACCGCCCGACCTTCGGTGCGCGCCCGCAACCAGCTGGCCAAACTCTCGGCGGAATAAACGCGTTTGTTGGCGATCCGGTAGGACTCCGGCACAGGCTCGCCCTTGCTTCGCATATTCGCCAGGGTTTTGCCGTTTAGCGTGCCGCCGGTGAATCTGGCAATTTCCGACGTGGCAACAACCGTTGACGGCCACTTTTCAACCATTTTTGTGAAGATGTCCGCTGTCATTTTGATTTCTCCTTTCAGTGGGGGGGCTGTTTGGAGAAACACGGACGATTCAGGTGCTAATCGGTAGGATGGTGATATCGCCGATCCGAAACGTCCGTGTTTATCCCTGTGATGGGGACTTTACCGGACGCGATTCGGCATTAAAAGTCTATTAAAAATGGATGTTTATTTAGACAAAAGTTACTGCCTTTTCTCTCTTTCTTGTCGTCAGCGTTTGCACTCTCTTAAATATTCGTTTTTTTCCTTTGTGACGCTATCCCAAACCTCTTGAGCTGACTTGTTGGCGTCGGATTGATGTTTCTTGTGCCATTCAAAAAAACGCTTTTTCTGATCGTTTTGATCCTTCGTGACCATTGCCTTGATATGTTTAATGCTTCGGCTATAGCTTCCATCATCGCGCTTGAAATATTTTTCTTGGATTCCATAGCAGGCCTCGATGTACTGATATCCTTGCTCGCGCAACTCCCAAAAATCTTCAATTATCATGTGGTCGGCCAGTGGATTGCGTTCTACTTTGGGGCGGCCTTGCTTGTTGTTGAGTAGGGCAAAATCATCAGAATTTGGACTCTCGCCATTCTTTGCGGCCTCAGCAATCCGTATCATTGCCCCTTTTTTAGTGGGAAGCATGGCTTCAATATCGTCTGCGCTCCATCTGTCTTTCCAGGTGCGGCATTTCGTTTTTCTGTCGAGCCGCTTCCGTGGTATCCCGTCGGGATATTCGAGGCAAACATCGCCATCTTGTCTATGAATGCAGGTGGTGCATTTTTGCCGCCTTGCGTCTTTTATGCGTTCAGCAGTCAGGGTGCCGTAAAAAATATCCATAGTTTTATTCGCCGCCGGTGCCAGTAAGCAGTTCAGTGTTCATTGTTTTAACATTTCGTAAAGACTTAAGATGTTAGATATTGATTCTTGCTGCTGATCACTGAGCTTCAAGTCTGAATAATATTTGTCCCCCCAGAATCGGACAATTGAACTTTTTGCCTGTGCCAATGCACGCATGTTATGCAGATCCTCAGTGTTTGGCGCTACGTCAATCCATTCCCATACCGATCCACCAGAGTGGTCGCGCTTAAAACTAACAGCGGGAGATTGCCAGCGCAGAGAATCAGCAGAAATGAGATATGACCGCACAAACAACCAATTGCTACCGGCATATCTAATTTGCATACGAAGCCATGTTTTCGTTGGGTTTAACCCAATATAAAGCCCCGCTTCACTGCTTTTAACGGTGCCGTTACTTGGCTTGATAAAATACTGATCATTGACTTCATCGTAGGATATGTTGAAAGGCAGAAGTGCTTCTGCTATTTTTAATTCCTGAGAAGGAAAACGTGATGAAATTTCCCTTATGTATGATAGTTTTTGGGGGCTAATTTGATTTCCATCATGACTAAGTCTTAGATTGTTACTGCCAAAACTGCTAAGTACTGGCTCAACTTTAATACTAGAACCATCAACAAGTGGCTCTACAAAAATTCCCCCTTTTTCTTTATAGGGCAGAATCTCAGCGTGTAGATATTTATCGGGCAGCGTTTTTGGCCTGACATAATAAAACCTCTCCCCATTCTCTAAAAAAACCGGCCAACTATAAGCAAACCTGCCAAAAGGGTCGTCCCCTGGAGCAATTTTTGCGTCTTTTGTTTCAAAGTATCCTTTCATTCCTGCATATTGATAAAAATCAAGTGGTGGACACGATGTATATGTGATTGGCTGAGATTTGCAAAAAGATCTAAAACCACTTCTTTGCGCCTGCGAGCTGAATTCAGACAATACAAATTGTTCATGATTTTCTGGCTGATAGGAACCTGATTCTCCTCGAGCATTTGCAAGGCCAACGCACAAAAAAGCGATTCCTGAAACGACAATTATCAATCTCATGACTCCCCCTATCCAAAATCTATCAGTGCTTGTCGGCTGATCGTTGACTTGGCAGACGCCCTGTGGTTTCGATGATGACTGCCTTCTGCTCACGCATACTTGACCCGCAGCTCGCCATGATCTTTTGTCCGTGGTTTGCGCTTCACAACGATTTCAATATCGCGATCAAGGGCAATCATCAGGTGCAGCAGTTTTTCCAGTGAAAAGCCCCTGAGCCGTCCATTCAATATGGCGGAAACTTTCGGTTGTGTAATCCCCAGCAGCTCCGCCGCCTGAGCTTGGGACAGATGTCGCTTGTTGATAATCTGCGCGATCTTCAGCGCCAGGTCGGCTTTAGCAAGACGTTCTCCAGCTTCGGGCAATCCCAAATCGTCAAAAACGTTGCCGGTACTTTTTTCGAGCTTGATGTCGTCGTTCATGTCATGTCCTTTTCGTGCGCCTCGACGCGCTTCAGACGATCCCTGATTAAATCAATAACCGGTTGCGGTGTCTGAATACCTTTTTTCGACTTCTTCTGGAATGCGTGTAAAACGTAAACCCTGCCTTTGAATCGGACGGTATAAACCGCCCGGTAAGTATCGCCGTCGTGATCTTCGACAATTTCAAGGACGCCAGCGCCTTTGAATCCCTTCAGTGGTTTTGCAGCAGGATGCTTGCCGCCCTGTTGCGCTTGTCGCAGGGCAAAACCCATAGCGTCTTTCACTTCTTCTGGAAACGATCTGAGATTATCTTTACTGTCGCCGACCCAAATGATGTCTTTGTCGTTTGCAGTCATGTCATTTATACCAATTTAGGAATAAGTAGTCAATCGAATGAATGGGTCTTTTGGCAGTTTTGGCAGTACGTCAACTGCTCGTTTTCTCGATTTGTCGGTGAAGGGGAATGGTGTTGTCGCCGGTGGTTCGCTCCAGCAGTTCCAGTGCTTCACGGCTCGCGCTTGGCAACAGGTGGGCGTAACGCTCCGTCGTCTTGATGGTATGGTGACCTAAAACATCCTTGATGGTATACAGGGGTACTCCCGCCATTGCCAATCGACTGGCGCAGGTGTGTCGGCAACTATGAAAACTTAACCAGTGCTTGCGATCTTTGCCGGTATTAAATCCGAGTTCCTTGATAACGCGATAACTGACTCGGTTGACCTGCTCCTGCTGACCGCCGTCTGTCGCCGGAAAAACAAAATCACTTTGCCTTTCATCATAGCGCAGTTGCAGCATTGCTCTGACCCTATTGGTGGCAAGGTGCAGGGTTCGGTCGTCTCCGGCCTTGGTGTCAATCAGGCGGACGGTTTCGGCTGTTAAATTGACGTGCTGCCATTGCAGCTTTGCCAGCTCCGACCAACGTGCGCCAGTATCAAGACTCATGACCGCCATGTCGTGTGTTATCGGACTTCGCTTTGCCAGCTCATCCAGATAAAGGGCTTCTTCCTCATAGGTAAAAAAACGATCTTTCTTGTTGTTCACCTTTGGGCTTTTCACCTCTTTAATCGGGTTCTGGAGATTTGTCACTCGCGCCTTGACTGCCGTTGTCCAGATTTGCCGCGCAACGGCCAGTGCGTATTGAATATGCCGTGGTGACTGCCCTTTATTGACCATGTTTTTTTTGATCCGCTCAATATGCAGGGACTGAATCTGCTTGAATGTCAGATTGCCGATAACCGGCTCCAGATGATACTTGAACAAAACCTGCTCGCGCCCGATGGACTTCTTCTTATTCGAGTGCTGAATCGGGAGATAGCTGTCGTTAAAAAAATCAGCAAAGGTGACATTTTCAAACGCCTCCTGCTTTCTCTGGCGCTCGATCTGTGCCGCCAGCAGTGCCGCTGCATCATCTTCATCCTGTCTGCATATCGGACGCCGGGGCTTGTCAGGATTCTGCTGATTCCACTTGTGGTTCGATTTATATTCTGCCGCCTTGTTCATGGCGTCGCCGATCAAATGACCCTCACTCATCCAACCGACAACAGAAACCCTCTGGACGCCTCCAAGGGTCTGCCGGATGATCCATTGACGATCAAACTTGACGCCATTTTTCCGGGTCGGGTGTTCGCGATAATACACTCCGGGTTCACCTGTTTTGTGAACATCCTTCAGAATTGGTTCGCTCATATTCGACCCCTTGCATGGCAAAAAAAGACGTAACAACTTACGTAACAGGTTTTGGTGTGAAACAATGGGTTTTCAAGGGAATATACAGGAAACAGTATAATTGTAAATATCCTTAATATCAATGGTTTTTTTGATGATTTGGGAATACAAAGGAAAGTATTTTCCGTGGACTGAAAATCCTCGTGTCGGCAGTTCGATTCTGTCCCTGGGCACCACGAGTTCAAAGGGGTTGTCTTTTTCAAGGCAACCCCTTTTTGTTTTTATTAATCCTCACCCGCACCCCTCTCCCCAAAAAAATAAAATTTCGGGTATAGTTGATGCATAAGCAGAACGAATCTTCTATCTATCCAAGACTGCCGGACACGGGTTTTTGTTGTCCTGTCTATCAACCCGAACACAGAAAGGGGTCGTGTATGAGAAAGTTTGTTTTCTCGTCCTGGGTTTCAACGGGCCTGGCCATACTGCTGGCGCTTTGCCTGCAGCTCGCAGCCTTGCCTGCCGTTGCCCAGGACATCCAGATCAGCGGACAGGTCAAGGGGGTCAGCCAGAAGGCAAAGACCATCCAGGTCCAGACCTCCGACGGGCCGCGCATGGTGCTGTTCGATTCGGACACCGAAGGTATGGAACATGTCAAGGAAGGCGAAGCGGCGATCTTCACCGTTGAGCAGGTAGGCAATGACCGTATCGCACGAAAGATTGCACCGAAACTGGCAAAGCTGCCGGAAGGCGTCAAAGAAATTTCCACCGAAGAGGTGGCTCGCCTGGTGGCCCAGGGCCCGGCAAAAGGCGGCTACTACCTGGTGGATTCGCGACCCGCGCAGCGCTATGCCGAAGGACACATCCCCACCGCCGTATCCATCCCGGTACCGCGCTTAGAAAAAACCGGTGCCATGCTGCTGCCTGAGGACAAGGATCGGTTGCTGATCTTTTACTGCGGAGGCCCTACCTGAGGCATGAGTCCTAAAGCCGCCGGTCTGGCGGTTAAAATGGGTTACACCCAGGTCAAAGTCTATCTGCAGGGCGATCCCGGCTGGCAGGAATCGGGTCGGGTTCTGACGGCAAGCGACGCATTTATCCTCGACGGCAACATTATCCTGATCGACCTGCGTGCACCGGAGTTGGCTGCAAAGGGCCACATCCCCGGTGCGGTCAATATTCCCTTTGAGCAGCTTGAAGATTCATGGGAGCAATTTCCCAGTTTCGCCCGCGCGCCGATCATCTTCTACGGAGAGGGGAATCAGGCGGATGAGGCCGTGGAGATGCTGAGAACATGGGGATATCTCAACCTCTCGGTGGTCGCAGGCGGTTTCGAGCGCTGGATAAAAGAAGGGTTCCCGGTCGTCGAGGGCGCTCCGGCCACCGAGGTTGAATGGGTGCGCACCCTGGAAGAGGGAGAGATTGCGCTGGAGGATTTCCGCAAAGCGCTTGATGTGCAACCGGACGATATCCTTATCCTCGACGTGCGTGGACCGGCAGAGGTTGCCGAAGGCATGCTGCCGGGCGCGCGCAACATCCCTCTCGATCAACTCGAATCACGGGTGAGCGAGCTGCCCAAAGACAAGAAGATCCTGGTCTATTGTTCCACCGGTGCCCGCGCGTCCATGGCCCGCGACGTGCTGGTCAAGGCCGGGCTTGATGCTCGCTTTGTCACGGCCACCCTTCGGTGTTCCGACGGAGAGTGCTCCGTGGACCAGTAGTTCTTTTGTTGTTGGGTTCAGGCAGGCCGGCGTTTTTTCCGCCGGCCTGTTTTTTTTGGGGGGGTAGTCGAAAAACCTGGGAACTATGGGACCTATTGGACTTATGGGACCTCTGGAGGAGGTATACGTGGTGTTTTTGTGCGGCGGGATTTGATAGGCTTGTGGGCGAAAAAAATTCCGGAGGATAATAATATGATTGCAACTCCAGACGTTGTTGCGGCCCGCTACCGGGCGGAGATCCGCAACGAAATCGACGCGCATGATCGGCCCCTCAAGGTGGTCGGCCTGCTCTCCGGCGACTATGCGCCGTCCCGAACCTATGCCGCCTATACCCGCAAGGCCTGTGAGGATCTCGGCATTGAGTATGAGTTGCGCGAGGCGGCCCGCCTCGATCTGGAGCACGCCATTCGCGACGCCAACGCCGACCCGGATGTCAACGGGCTGATGGTCTACTATCCGATCTTCGGCAACGAGCAGGATCGCTACCTCAAGGAGGTCGTCGATTATCGCAAGGATATCGAGGGGCTGCACTCCTTCTGGATCAACATGCTTTACAGCAACGAGCGTATCGACCTCGATGCGCCGCAGCCCAACAAGGCGGTGGTTCCCTGCACACCGCTAGCGATCCTCAAGATGCTTGAAGCCAACGGTGCCTACGGCAGCAGCGGGCACGAGCCGGCGGCCAATCGCACGGTCACCATTTTCAACCGCAGCGAAGTGGTGGGGCGGCCACTGGCGGTGATGATGTCCAACGACGGCGCCACGGTCTATTCCTTTGATGAGTTCGGTCCCCTGCTCTACCGCGGCGGACAGGCCGAGGAAACCGACATTTCACGGGAGCAGGCGCTGGCGTCATCCAATGTGGTCATCACCGGAGTACCTTCGAAATCATTTCCCAAGATCGAAGCCCATGAACTCAACGCCAACACGGTGTGCCTCAACTTCGCCACCGTGAAGAACTTTACCGCTGAAGCCGAACAGCAGGCGCAGACCTTCATCCCGCGCGTGGGTCCGGTGACCATCGCCATGTGCATGCGCAATACCCTGCGGCTCTATCACGCCTACCAGAAGAAGTGACCGGCTGAACCATTCTTTCTCTCCTTGCGGGGGCTTTATCGATCCTTCCATCCGGCAATAAAGTCCCCGCAAGGTATTTTCCCACCCCCCCAACGCTTTCACTTGATCCAACCATCTGCTAACCTTGTATTATTACCGGACTGACGAGACGGCCCTGCCCGCCTCTCTTATTCCTTCCGCCCCTTTTACGAGGTTTTGCATGATTCGACATGAAACCCTCAACCCGCCGCCGCATATCTACCCGGTCAATCCGTGGAAGATTATCGAAACCGCCTTTTATCCCCGCTTCCTGGCGCAGACGGAAACCATTTTTTCCGTCGGCAACGGCTATCTCGGTTTTCGCGGCAATTTCGAAGAGGGGCGTCCGACGGTTCAAAACGGCACTTTCATCAACGGCTTTCACGAGACCTGGCCGATCGTCTACGGTGAAACCGCCTTCGGCTTCGCCCAGACCGGGCAGACCATGCTCAATGTCCCGGACGCCAAGGTCGTCAAGCTCTATGTCGACGATGAACCCTTTTACCTGCCGACGGCGATGCTGCAGATCTATGAGCGCACCCTCGACATGCAGAGCGGCACCCTGGACCGCGAAGTGCTGTGGGAAACGCCGTCCGGAAAGCGGGTACTGATCGAATCGCGCCGCCTGGTTTCCCTGTCGCAGCGGCATCTGGCCGCGATCTCGTTTCAGGTCACGGTGCTCAACGATCATGCCCCGGTGGTGATCTGCTCTGAAATCGTCGGCGACCAGCCCAACCAGTCGGGAGACAAAGACCCGCGTCAGTCCAAGGGATTTATTCACAACCCCTGGATCACCGAAGACCACTACGGCCGCAAAAACCGACTGATGCTGAGCCACCGCGTGAAAAACAGCGGCATGGTGCTTGCCTGCGGCGCCGATCACCACATCGAGACCGAATGCGAATACAGCCGCTCCAGCAGTTGTGACGGGGTTTACGGCAAGGTGGAGTTTTCAGTCGATGCCCGCATGGGCAAGCCGATCCAGATATTCAAATACGTCGCCTACCATACCTCTCGTGGAGGGGCGAGCCCGCAGGAGCTTTGCGAGCGGTGCGAGCGCACCCTGGACCGAGCCCTGAAGCTGGGATTTTCCTCCCTTGTCAAGGAGCAGCGGACTTTCCTGGATGATTTCTGGCAGCGCGCCGATATTGAGATTGAAGGCGATCCTGAAAAAAACACCCGTTCGGCCGGTGAGATGCAGCAGGCGCTACGCTGGAACCTGTTTCAGATCCTGCAGGCCTGTGCCCGGGCGGAAGGCACCGGCATCCCCGCCAAGGGCCTGACCGGCCAGACCTACGAGGGGCACTATTTCTGGGATACCGAAATCTACGTCCTGCCCTTTCTCACCTATACCACGCCGCGCATCGCCCGCAACCTGCTGCGCTTTCGCCACAGCATGCTCGATCGGGCCCGGAAGCGGGCACGGGAAGTGAACCAGGTCGGAGCCCTGTTTCCCTGGCGCACCATCAACGGCGAGGAAGCCAGCGCCTACTATGCCGCAGGCACGGCGCAGTATCATATCAACGCCGACATCATGTTCGCCCTGCGCAAATATGCGGAAATCACCGACGACAAATCTCTGCTGTTCAACGAGGGCGCCGAAATGTTGGTGGAAACGGCGCGTTTGTGGCTCGATCTCGGCTTTTATTCAGAGCGGCAGGGTGGGTGCTTCTGCATCCACAGCGTCACCGGCCCTGACGAATACACCACCGTCGTCAACAACAATGCCTTTACCAACCTGATGGCGCGGGAGAACCTGTGGCACGCCGCCCAGACGGTGCAATTTATGCGGGAGAACTTCGCCGAACATTACGCCAACCTGGTCCACAGAACGGGGCTTGCCGAGAAGGAGGATCAGCACTGGCAGGAAGCGGCGGACCGGATGTTTATCCCGTACGACGAGGAGCTGCGCATTCATCCGCAGGACGACAGCTTTCTCGACCGCGAGGTGTGGGATCTGAAAAAAACGCCCAAATCGCACTTCCCGCTGCTGCTCTACTACCACCCGCTGGTGATCTATCGGCACCAGGTCATCAAGCAGGCCGATGTGGTGCTGGCCATGTTCCTGCTGGGCGATGAATTCACCCGCGAGCAGAAACATAGAAACTTCGATTACTATGATCCCCTGACCACCGGGGACTCCTCTCTGTCAGCCTGCATCCAGGCGATCGTGGCCGCAGAGATCGGCGATGAGGAGAAGGCGGTCAAGTACGCACGCTACGCGGTCCTGATGGACCTGGCCGATGTGGGCGGAAACGTCAAGGACGGCTGCCACATCGCCTCCATGGGCGGCACCTGGATGGTAGCGGTGTACGGCTTTGCCGGCATGCGTGATTTCGGCGGCAACATCAGCTTCGACCCCCGCCTGCCCGAAATGCTCAAAAGCATGCGCTTTGCCCTGACGCTGCGCGGACAGCGGTTGGAAGTCAAGATCACCCATGAGAAGACGCAATACACCCTGGGCGGCGGCGATCGCCTGCAGGTGACCCATCAGGGGGAGGAGTTGACCCTCTCCATCGGTGAGACAATCGAGCGTCCCAATCGTCCACCGCCAATCCCTGAGGGGCACGAGAAATAAAGAAGGGCAGGGGCGTGGAAAATCTTATGCGTCGCCGGCTTCCCTGCCATGCCTGCGGCGTCCGCTCCACAGAAACCACCCCGCGGCGGCAAGCTGCAGCAGCAGCAAAAGCCCGAATCCGGCGCGGTACCCGGTCGGATGATAGCCAGTCGCCGTCTCCGGCCACAATCCGATCATCGCGCCGACCAGCCACTGGGCAGAAAACGCCCCCAGGAAAACCGGCAGATTCAAAGCGGTATTGGCACGCCCGGCCAGTTCGCGGGGAAACTTCTGGGACAAAACAGCATAGGGCAGAATGCAGGCCGTACCGCTGAAACCAAACAGGATCCAGGCCAGAGCCGGGGCCACCTGCCCAGCGCCGATCAGGGCCAGCTGCACGCTGCCGAACAACGCCAGCCCAGTCACCACGACTCGCAGGGGCGCAACGCCTCGTCTTGACAATCGCTCGGTAATAAAACCGAAGAAGAAATAACCGGCCATCATCGCCACTGCCAGCAGCAGAAGAACACGTGCAGCGTCGCCTCGATCCAACCCTGCAAGGTCGCGCAGCCAGGGTCCCGCCCACAAGCCGGGAAGAGACAGATAGGCGGCCTGAGCCGCGATCGCCCAGGGCGCAAGACGCCAGAAAAACCCGCTGGAATAGATGGTTCGGACACCTTGCCACTGCTCGCTTAACGAAATCGCTCCCTTTCCCTCATCGCGCCGCGGCACCACCAGATAGACCGCCAGCGCTGCCAGCAGGGTGACGCCGCTCAGCAGGGTAAACACCCCGCGCCAGTCGGTGACATGCAACGCCGCTTCTACCGGTGCGGTCGCCACCAGCGCCCCCAGGCCGCCGGAAATCATCTGGATGCCATTGACCAGCGGCAGGCGCTCGGGCTCGAACCACTGGGTAAACGCCTTGAACGCGGCCATCAGGCAGGCCGACACGCCCAGTCCAATCAGGGCGCGCCCGACCATAAGCATCATCAGGCTCTCGGCCCGCGCAAACAGAAAAGCCCCCGCCGCGGCAACAACCAGCAGGGTTGCCTCCACCCGTCGCGGCCCGAAACGGTCGAGCAGCACGCCGAGGGGCAGCTGAAAGGCGGCAAAAGCCAGGAAATAGGCGGAGGTCAGCAGCCCCAGCGCGGCCGGATCCAGATTGAGATCGGCCACCAGGTCGGGCGCCAGCACCGCGTTGACGGTTCGGTAGATATAGGAGAGGAAATAACCCAGGGCAAAGGGCAGAAAGACCCGGATCAGATGGAGAAAAGAGGAGGGCATGGAGTCTCCTTGGTCCTGCGCTGCTGACGGGTTCGCGCGCCTTCGAGGGATGAAGGCTCAGCCGAAACGATAGACACTTTGACCGTCGCGGAACAGGTCGACCGGGCCATCCTCTGAGACCTTGACCACCCGCCCGAAACGCGAGGCTGCGGTGGCAGCGGTGGTCCGCCCGCCGCCGGTGACCAGATCACCCACCTGGGAGGTGTCGATGATAACGCCCGTGTCGAGCAGCTCCCCCTTGCGGTTGATCACCGTCAGGCCGTCCGACGAGAGGATGCGGATCAGTTCGCCGGAGCGTTTGAGGGTGCCGATCTTGGTCCCGCGCACGTGGTGAATCAGGGCGCGGCTCAGCGCATCGCGCCCCCCGACGGAGCCCTTTCGCAGCGCCTCCAGGTCCGTTTCATCGTCCGCCACCAGCACCACCGTGCCGTGACGCGCCTTGGAGAGGGCGTAGATCGACCACACCAGGTGATCGATCGAGCGCTTGTCGAGGTGGCCGCGCAGGAAATCGCGGTAGATGTCGGGGTCGAAGATCCCCCAGGAGCCTCTGCGCCAGACCAGCAGGCGATCGCTGTCCAGTACGACCTCCACTTCGGAGGCCTTGTTGACGTAGATGGCGAATGCACCCTCGCCGGCCTGGGCCAGCAAAGAAACGGTCTCCCGGTTGGCCAGCTGCTCGATGGAGTCGCGCGGCCCCGGAGCGCTGGTACGGATGGTGCCCTTGACGTTCATGCGGATATCGCACACGAACAGGGCACGCAGGCCATCGACAAAGCGGTAGGAGAGGGGGTTGCGGAAGAAGTCGCCCGACAGGCGCCGACGGTCGTCGCCCAGATCGAGCCAGTCGTAGCGGGTTTTTTTGATCGATTCGAGCAGGTCGTCGAGCTGGGTGCGGTAGACCAGAAAGCCGGTGGTGGCGGGGGAGCCTTCGTAGCGCTGGTAGGAGAGGGTCTTGAGCAGCTGGAGCAGGCTCTGCGTCGGCCAGAAGACCCCTTTGCGGTCGCCGCGAATATAACGGGCAACTGCGATATCGGTGAGCGAAGTCAGCAGCGCCGTGCGGAAATGGGCCGCGTAGCCGTCGGCGCTGAAGCCGCGCAGCAGTCCTTCAAAAGCGGCAAAAAGCTCCTGAATGAAGCTTCGTTCCGTAGCCGCGAACGAAAGGTACTTGCGCTGCGCGCGGAAAAGGTAGGCGGATTTATCGATCTTGAGCCGGACCAGGATCTGGCTCGGATTCTCCTCGTCCTCATCCTTCTGGTCGTCATTGAGTTCGGCCAGCGAAACGCGCGCGCCACCGAGAAAATCACGCAGACTGTTTTCAATCGCACTGAAAGCTGATTTGGGCATGTGCTACAGAATGCCTCAACCTGCGCCGAGGCGCAAGGGCAAAGCCCCGAACGTATTAAGGTTCGGGGCTTTGCTGATGACATTTTGGGACTAATCGTCCAGCAGACGCTGATAAAAGGAGGGGCGCTCGAAGCGGAAATTTTCCACGAAGCGATCGAAGTCCTTCACATCCGTCTTGTCGTATGCGTCGTCCTCTGGCCTCCACTGGGTGTAGTAAAACGCGACCACCCGTTCGCCGCGGCGGGCGAAAACCACCTTGACGTCGACCTTGTGCCGCTGGACCGGCTCAATCCCTTCGGTGCGGGCGATCAGGGCTTCCTCGCCGAAAAGCTCGGTCTTGCTGAGCTGCGCATCGGCGAAGTTGACCCGGCTGGCCCATAGAAAGCGTTTGAAGAATTCGCGCTGGCGCTGCTCGAAATCCATGGAGTAGCCGAAAGGCTCTTCCGCATAGGCCAGGGTGCTCTGGCAGGGGTAGCTCTCGCGGCAGGTTTTCATGAAAGCAATGGAGTAGTCCGTTTCATTCAGATCGATGAGCTGCCAGGGGGACTCGGGAGGCACAAAGGAATACTCCTGCTGCCAGAGCACAGTCCCGTCGGCCTGGCGCATGGAACCGAAGGGGTCCACCGGTTCGGCCGGCCGAGGCGCGACACAGCCCGTCAGAACCAGAAGTCCGACAATGATCGCAGATATTTTTTTCATCATCGTTTGCCCTCCTCTTCATGCAACTGCTTGAGCAGGGTCAGGATCTCGTGGTAGTCGGGGGAGCCGCTTTTCATGTAACGGATAATGCCCCACTTGTCGATCACCACCGTGGTGCGTGAAAACATGGGATAGCCCTCCTTGAGAGCCCCGAACCAGATGCCGGCGTGCCCGACCGTATTGGAGAACACCGGGAAGGTAAGCTCAAGATCCTCGGCCCAGTAGGCGAGGGTGGTCGGATCATTGCGGCTGACGCCCGCGACGCGGGCGTTGAAGCGGTCATAGAGATAGAGATTTCTCTGATGACCCTCCATTTCCCCCGTTCAGACAGGGGTGAAAGCCGCGGGAACAAAGGTCATGACCAGGTGGTGTTTGCCGTAATAGTCCCGATCGTAGTCGGCCAGCGTTCCCTGCGAAGTCGCCAGGCTGAAAATGGGGGCGCGATCCCCGACGGATTTGCTCATATCGGCGCGCTGCTGGTCCGCCAAAAGCTCGGCAGGCGCCAGGGAAAACGTCAGCAGCAACACAACTGCCGCAATTACCGCTTTGCGGTACACAGGCCTTGGTTTCTTTCTTCCAGTCACCACATTTCCTCCTCTCAAAGATAAAATTTAACGGTCATTCGATTTTTTCCTGTCCATTCCAAGTTATAAGTTGGATTCAAATCAACCCATTTTCATCCAGGCTGCGGGTGAGAATTTCCACCAACCCTTCGATATTGTCCGAGATCTTGCCCTGGTCAAAGGTTTCGGTGCGCGCCGACCAGACCAGCTTTCCGTCGCTGCCGCGGTACAGATTGGTTTCCATGGTAAAGACCTCGACCTGACTGGTGCGCGCCGGAGTGCGGATGACATCGTAGCTTCGATCGTAGTAGCGATACCAGTGGTCATAATAGGGCGTGTGCCAGTAGGGGCGGGGACTGTAATAGGAGGGGCCCTGGTCAATCACCCGCACCCTTTCGGGATGGGTCACTTCCACCGTTTCACGTTTCACCAGCCGGGTGATCAGAATCCCCTCGATATCGAGGACGTGCACCTTCCCTTCCACCACATCCTTATCCAGACGCTTCACATCGGGGAACATGCGATAGCTGGCAAGGCCGGTTACCCCGTAGCGTCTCAGGTCTTCGCCGAATCCATCTTCGAACAGCTTCCGGATCAGGTCATTTTCCATCACGCCGACCACCAGCACCTTGCCGAAACGCGGACCCTGATAATCGGGATCCTTCCACTGCGCCTCCAGGGTGGAGGCCGAGCACCCCCAGGTCAAAGTGAAAAGGACGAGGCCAAGCAAAAATAAAAGATGATTTTTCATCATAAGCTCCTTTGGACGGCAGACTTCCGTATCGCCTTAAAACAATACGGTAAAACCCGGCCAGTGCAAGAGCCCGCAGGCAAGAGACAGGGCACGCTCACTCCTGTTTCAGTTCCACCATCTGCCGGCGAATTTCCTGTGGCGCTCTTTCATCGTGCCAGCGACCTTCGAAGCGGCCGTAGAGATCCATCGCCGCAAACAAGCTGAGCAGCAGAATTCCAAAGAGCAGGGAAGGGATCACCAACCTGCGGGCGGCACGCAGCGTCACCGCTCCCGGGGCCGGACAGTTGTGCACGCAGCGGTAGCAGGCAAAGCATTCCGGCGAGCGCACCCTGAGCTTGTGCATCACCGGCAGCCACGCTGGACACTTTGCCGAACACAGGCCGCAGCGTATGCAGCGGCGGGGGTCGCGGCATACACCGACCAGGGAGAAAAGCGACAACAGTCCCAGAAGAGCACCATAAGGGCACAGATAGCGGCACCAGGCCAACTGGATAAAGAAGCAGGCCGCCGCAAGCACAACGATGATAACGATTGTCGTCACGGAGGGAAATTGAAAAAAATGCAGCAGCCGGATATCGGCCAATTGGTGGCGGGACGAATCGACGTAGGCCTTCAGCTGGGGGAAGGACATGAAAAATACACGCTGCAGAATAAATCCAAGCAGCAGATATTTGAAGGTGCGCAGAAAGAGGTCAAGCCAGAAGGGTGGGGCAAAGGTGCGCCCCATGAGCTTTTCACCCAGGCGCCACAAACCCTCCGACAGAGGAAAGACCGGGCAGACCCAGGAACAGAACCCGCGCTTGAGCAGCAATGCGCTCAGCAGAGCGGCCAGCACAATAAAGGCTGCCGCCCCATGAACGGGATACCATTCGCCACTGGCGAGCCAATACTGCAAGCCTACCAGCCCGTTGTAGGGCAGAAAACCATCGATGGCAACGGGACGGGGGGAAGGGGGAGGGCCCGTTGTTTGCAGCGAGGCCGTCCAGCGGGCAAACTGCACGATCAGCCAGCCGTAAAACACCAGAAAGCCGGCCTGCACCAGGTAACGGGGCAGCATCGGCGGCAGGCGAGGGGAGGGGCGTTGCCTGGTGTGGTATCTGGAGCCGTTTTCTTTGTTGATTGACACCTTGATGGGACCTCGTTACCTTGAATCAGAAAAGGATTTATTCACCTCGTGGGGTCGCAACTCCCATGACAAGGGACACTTTTCGCCATCCCTGGCCGTTTGATTGGCGCC
>NPID01002048.1_pt1 | contig 17087 bp, 12 predicted proteins | sample 8637491 | NCBI WGS metagenome assembly NPID01 (sample SAMN07420843, study PRJNA396082) | bioreactor metagenome | isolation source: sample BA6 brine-fed electro-methanogenic bioreactor BA | place: Japan: Kochi | collected 2016-06-14 | reverse complement strand
CGCTTTCGGAGGGGATGAAAGCGGGGGGATAAGGCCCGGGAGGGGACCGGGCCTTTTGGAATGGGGAAGAATAAAGTTATTTGTGCACGGTAGCTGCCCAGTTTGGAATCTGGTCGATCACCACGTCGAAAACGGGGATGACCAGCAGGTAGGTCACCACAACCGCGACGACGATGCCGATGATGTTGAGCCCGAAGCCGCTGCGCGCCATCTGCGGAATCGTGACGTACCCCGAGCCGAAGACAATGGCGTTGGGAGGGGTCGCCACCGGCAGCATGAAGGCACAGGAGGCAGCGATGGCGGCAGGAACCACCAGCAGCAGGGGATTCTGACCGAGCCCCACTGCCACAGCCGACAGAATCGGCATAACCATAGCGGAAGTTGCCGTATTGGAGGTCATCTCAGTCAGGAAGATAATCAGCGCAGCGACCGCCAGCACCAGCACGATGATGGGTGCGTTTTCCAGCAAACCGACACGGGTTCCGATCCAGGTCGCAAGCCCCGTTTCCTTGAAGCCAGCCGCCAAAGCCAGGCCGCCGCCGAACAGAATCAGCACGCCCCAGGGCATCTTGACCGCCCAGTGCCAGTTCATGACAAACTCGTTTTTCTTCATGTTGATCGGAATCAGGAACAGAAGACAGGCACCGGTCATGGCAATGGCCGCGTCGGTCACCAGAGCGGGATCCGGAAACAGAAACCCGAGTTGTTTGCGGAAAATCCAGGACAAAGCGGTCAGACCGAACACCAAAGCAGTCCAGCGCTCGCCGGTATTCATTGCCCCCATTTTTTTCAGCTCAGCGTTGATCAGATCGCGACCGCCGGGCACTTTTTTGAGTTTCATCGGGTTGGCCACCCGCGTCAACCACAGCCAGCACACAGGCAGCATGAACAGTACCAGCGGCACACCAACTTTCAGCCAGTCGGCAAAACTGATTTCAAAACCGTAGGTTTTCTGCAGGTAGCCGGCAAGAACCGTATTGGGCGGGGTGCCGATCAGGGTGGCGATGCCACCGATTGAGGCCGCATACGCGATCCCCAGCATCAGGTTGAGGCCGAAAGAAAATTTATCCGGGGAGAAATCGATTTCCTTGTCCAGCCCTTCTCTCTTCCCCTCTTCGACCACGTGAGCGATGATCGCCAGACCGATGGGCATCATCATAACGGTGGTGGCGGTGTTGGAGACAAAGGCCGAGAGGGCCGCAGTCGCCACCATAAACCCGAAAATCAGGCGTGCTGGGGAGAATCCGACCGTTTTAACGATGTTCATGGCGATGCGACGGTGCAGATCCCAGCGCTGCATGGACAGCGCAATGATAAAGCCACCCATGAACAAAAAGATCAGATGGCTGGCATAGGGCGCGGTCGCCTGCTTGGTATGCATGATACCTAGCAGGGGAAACAGCGCGATGGGCAGAAGACTCGTAGCTGGAATCGGAATCGACTCGCACATCCACCAGGCGGCCATCAGCAGCGCCACAGCGGCCATTTTCTGAGCGGCAGGCTCCATTTCAGTCGGCGTAGGCAGCAGCAGCATCAGCACAAAAAGAACCGGCCCCAAGATAAGACCGAAAAGCTGGCGCCGAGTGTATTCGCTGGGATCACCTTCTTCGACCCCGCCGGGTCCGGACTTCAACCGCCCGACATGCTCCGCCGGGGCTTCTTCAATTTCATCGGCCAGATCGACGTCGCTCTCCCGACGACCATTGCTGAATGCCAGGTGATCCTCTTTAAAACGCCGCAAAAGCGCCTGTGGCCGCACCAGGCAGAGGGCCTTGGTTTCGTCGTGCATACGCCAGAGGCGATCCCACATGGTTGAAAGCATCTTTCCTTCTCCTTCCAAGCAAATTGACAAAAAAGCAGCACCTGAAAACCAGGCGACAAAAAGACCGGTTTTGATTTTTAGCAATGCAGGTGCCAAAAACTCCGCGATATATCAAAGGCCACATGCCATATCCGGTAAAACCCTGTTTTCATACTACTTTAAGGATCACAAAAAGATTATTTTCTAAAATATCGTTATAAAATTCTTGAACATAAGTCACGACATCTTTCCTGTCAGCAAGGCTGATTTCAGCCTCTTCTGTTGATCTCCCCTCAAAGTTCTACCCGTTATTGCTGTAAACAGCATAAAAAAACCCCTGGCTGATTTTCGCCAGGGGTGTTGTGCAGGCCCTTGTTGCAGATCTTGAAGATCAGTCTTCCTGCTCCGCCAACTGGTATTTTTCCAGCTTGTATCTCAGGGTTCCCCGCGGAAGGTTAAGCAGGCGCGACGTTTTGGCCACATTGCCGCCTGTGATCGCAAGCGCCTTGGAAATCAAATCTTTTTCGACCTGGTTGATGATCTCCTCGACCACGATCCCTTCCGGTGGGATCTCAAAGGAGAAAGGCACTTCACGGCGGGGCGGTCCGCCCCAGATCTCGCGGGGTAGCATTTCGGGAGTGATCACTTCCGCATTGTGCATGATGCAGATTCTTTCAACGACGTTACGAAGCTCGCGTACGTTGCCAGGCCAGTGGTAGCGCATCAGCAGATCGATGGCCGGCCGGGAAACATCACGTATCGCCTTGTTGAACTCCCGGCTGAAGCGTTTAAAGAAGTGGTCGAGCAACTGAGGGATATCCTCCCTTCGCTCTCTTAAGGGCGGCATATGGATCGGGAACACATTGAGTCGATAGTAAAGGTCTTCGCGAAATTCACGGTCGTCGATCGCCTGCTTCAGATCGCGGTTGGTTGCGGCAATGACACGTACATCGATATCGATGTTGCGCACCCCACCGAGGCGGCGGATCTTGCGATCTTCAAGCACGCGCAAAAGCTTGACCTGCAGGTTGAGGCCCATCTCGCCGATCTCATCGAGGAAAACCGTGCCTCCGTTGGATTCCTCGATCAAACCGATCTTTCGGTTCTTGGCATCGGTAAAAGCGCCGCGCTCATGACCGAAAAGCTCTGTTTCCAGCAAGTTGAAGGGTAGAGATCCGCAATTGATTTCGACAAAGGGACGCTCCTTGCGGGACGACAACTGGTGGATGGCGCGAGCGACAAGCTCCTTGCCGGTGCCGCTTTCCCCGGTAATCAGCACGGTGGCGTGTTCATGTTTTGCCACCTCCTGGATCTGGTGAAAAACCTGCAGCAACTGGGGGCTGGAGCCGATCATGTCGGTCTCGCCGAATTGAGCACTGCCCTCACGCTTGAGATGCCGCACCTCGCGACGCAGATTCTGGGTTTCCAATGCCAGCTTGACGATCAGATGAATGGCGTCGGCCTTGAACGGTTTTTTAATGTAGTCGTAGGCTCCAAGCTTCAGCGCCTCGACGGCACTCTCTACCGTCCCATAGCCGGTGATGATGATGACCAGAACCTCCGGATCAACCTCCCGCAGTTCCCGCAGGACATCCAGGCCGCTGCGGTGACCGAGATTGAGATCGAGCAGCACCAGGTCGATCTCCTCTTCACTCACCCGGCGCACCGCTTCCTCGCTGCTGTCCGTGGAAAAAGGGCGGTAACCATCATCTGCAAGAATACGTTCCAGGTTCTCGCGGATAAACGCTTCATCATCGACAATCAGGATTTTTTCCATGGGCATTTATCCTTCTCAGCTGCCCTGCCTTTTCGGGGCAGTTCTCAGCAGAAAACAACGTAAAATATGAATAACACTGATGCTATTGATTCTGGAAGGTATTGGCAACAGAAAAATGGTGGATTTTCGCCACATCACCCCAACGGGAACCAGAGAACGAACTCAGTGCCTCCTCCCGGCTGGCTGTTGACCTCAATACGGCCGCCATGATCGGAGATAATATTGTGAGTAATCGAGAGTCCAAGCCCGGTGCCCTCCCCCTTGCTGGTGTAGAAAGGCTCAAAAATCAACGGCAGGCGATCCGGCGCAATCCCTTCTCCGGTATCCGAAATTTTCACGCAGACATGATCATCAACCCGGGCGGCGGCGACCTCGAGCCTGCCCCCTTGCGGCATGGCATCGATGGCGTTGGTCAACAAGTTGAGGAAAGCCTGCTTGAGCTTGGCGGCGTCAAGCGCAAAGCGAGGCAAGGACTCCTGGATATTTTCTTCCAGCATGATATTCGCGCGCTCGCACTGCTTCTGCACCAGAAACAGAATATCACGCAACACTGGGGCCACATCCCCCGGCTGCAAAGAGGATTGAGCCGTGGTGGCAAAGGTGAGCAGTTCGTTGACCAGGCCTTCAAGGCGCTCCATTTCGCACAGGGCACGCTGAATCAGTGCCTGGTCTTCAGGATTACGCAGCAGGCGGTCATGCAGGTCATCGAGCATGATGCTGATGCCGGTCAGGGGATTGCGAATCTCGTGGGCGATGCCGGCACTGAGGCGCCCCAGGGAAGCCAACCGCTCCATGCGCCCGAGATGTTCACGCAGATTGACCCGCTCGGTTAAATCCTCCACCGTCAGGATGCGCCCGGACGAGCGAGGCGCCAACAACGGCAGAAATGCAAGCCGCAGAGTAATGCGTTTGCCGTTTCGTTCAACTTGCAGATACTGACTCCACCGCCGACTGACGTCCTGCTGAAGGGCGGGACGCAAGACCTCTATCATCTCCGGCCACTCCTGCAGGTAACTAAAGAGGTCGAGACTTTCATCGCAGGCCGCGAGGCCGAGAATAGATCGTGCAGGACCATTGACCGAAGTAACGCGGTGGTGACCATCGAGTGTCAGAATGCCCGTTTCGATATTTTCGAAAACCGTTTGTTTGAAATTGCGTTCGCGAATGATCTCCTTGCGTGAACGGCGCAATGCTTTCAACGTCTTCATCAGACGTTCACGGCGATGGTTCAATTCTCCGGCCATGGCATTGAATGCCTGGGCAAGCCGCCCCACCTCATCATCTCCCATGACCGCGACTTCAGCCCTCAGATTGCCGCGTGCCATCTCGCGGGTTCCGTCCATCAATCTTTCCAGGGGGCCGGTAATACTGCGCGAAAGTCTCCAGGCAGCGAGAAAAACAACCGCCATCGTAAAAGCCACCAGCAACCATGAGCGGTGCATGAAGCGCGTCACTTCCTGCTGGATGACAGCCGAGGTTTCAATCGCCGGCTGATGAAACTGTCGCAATTCCGCCCCGATGGTTACACCACCCCAGAGGCTGTCAGTCGCTCCCCCTGCAGCACTGTAAAACACGGGCGCATAGGCCATGATTTTACGGGATCCTCCGACATTGGTCACATCGACAACACCCGAGTTGCCCTCCAGAACCTCCCGGGCGACGACGGGATAGTTGGGATGGATGAAACCCGCATGCAGCAGGTTGTAGGGAATGGCCCCGCGCGCAACTTCTTCAGGCGAGGAACGGGTCGTGTATGGCGGAACCAACCGCCCACTGGAATCGAGCCCGCGAATGTCCCAGAATTTCGGGTGGGTGATGATCCAGCCTTCATGATCGAACATGAAGGCGTAATTGCCGCTTTCATAAGAGGGGAAAACGACGTACTTCTCCTCCGTCGGCGTGATGTGCTGAGTAAATTCCATCAAATGGCGATGATCGAGAGAGAGAACCACCACGGCCTGCAGAGTGCCGTCCGATGCATGCAGCGGAGCGGCAAAACGAACAACCCCCCGGTATTTCCTGCCTTCCACCGCATCTTCGGGACGCCTCTCCCCTGCCAACTGCTCCCGCTTGTCGACATGCCACCCCGTCACAGGCGAAACATAGACGCCGCCAGCGGGCAGACGCCTGGCCTGCAGAAAGTAATCTTCGGTCAGGTAGGTTGTATTGGCAGGGTCGGAGACATCGCGCAGATCAGCCGAAACCTCGCCCTCCTCAATCCGCAGCATCTCCCGGCCATCGGGATGAATGAAGGCGATCTCCCGATAAAGAGGAATGGATTCACGAACCTCGACAGGCTGCTGATTGGTTCCGGCCCGATACCAGACTGAGCGGCGGTGCTGATTGTAGAAACTCAGATACGCCTCTGCGTCGGGTTCAAGCAAAGCAAGGTCAAACAGATCCGCCTCGACCCGCCTCAAAAAATCAGCAATCGACTCTGCGACCATCTCCGCGCGCAGCACAAGTGCGCGCGAAGCCTGAGAATCGAGAGCTTCAGTCGCACTGCGCCGCAGGTAGTCCTCCACCAGCCAGAGATTATTGGCGGAATATACGGCGAGAAATCCGAGGGGAAGCAGCGCAAGCAGCAGAAAAGCAAACAGAACTTTTTTATGAAGAGTCAAACGCGGCATGGCGTGATTATACCTGAACCACACCCGTAAATAGAAGAGGCATTGGATAAAAGAACGATATGGAGAGCGTGAAGGAGGGCCTCTTTGTCAGACTCAGGAGTGGCAGCGATGCGGTTCCTGATTCTGAGACATGGGGGGCCGGCCGGCATTGATCAATCGGGTATCGAGCGCCAGCGGCAGAAGACGCAGATGCTTTTTCATGACTTCTTCCAGACAGCGTCCGTCATGAATGATGACGTCATTGGGAGCGATCTCCGTCAGGGCCAGAAGAGATCCGTTCGGCCGGAGAAAAATCTGAACTTCGTAGTCTTTGTGGTTGAAGGTCAGGGTCTGACTGTGGATGAGTGTTGCATTTTCCATTGAGGCCTCCCGCATGCGGCTGTGTCGAACCGAAAAAAAATAATGCTCTCCAATTAGCAATGAGTGCGCCAACGGAAGATTTTCCAATTAAAATCAAAAGAAACTATTTTTATTCAATAGGTTGCACATAAAAAAGCCTGACGCACAGCAGCGTCAGGCCTGGGTGAAAACTCCCAAAATGGGTGATATGGCGATAAAAAGGTTGTGCTGAATCGTTACAAAAGGTTATTTGCGCCGGGCGACGACATAATCGGATAATTCAAAAAGGGCCTGCCGGGCCGGAGAATCCGCAAAGCACTGCAAACGCCCCTTGGCCTGCTCAACCAGTTCGCGTGCCCTCATCCGGGTGTGGTCAATTCCGCCGTAATGTTCGATCAGATCGCAGACATAGTTCAAATCTTCGGCGGGGAGCTCATCCTGCTCAACGATCTCCTCCACCCTGCTGCGCTCCTGCTCGTTGCATTCGCGCAGGGCGTGGATCAGGGGCAGGGTCATTTTACCCTCCTGCAGGTCGTGCCCGCGCGCTTTGCCAAACTCCGCCTCTTCAGCCACATAATCGAGCGCATCATCCATGAACTGGAAGGCGATACCCAGGTCCATGCCGAAATCCTTGAGCGCCATGCGCTTCTGCTCATCAACACCGCCGAGAATCCCGCCCGCTTCGCAGGCAGCGGAGATCAGCACCGCCGTTTTGCTGCGGACCACATCGAGATAGCGGGGTTCGTCCATCTCCAGGTCACAGGTCCCGACCAGCTGCATGATTTCACCCTCAGCCATGCTGGTGGTTGCATCTGAAAGAACCTGCAGCACATCGAGGCTTCCGCCGCGCACCATAATGGAGAAGGATTTGGCAAACAGGAAGTCTCCGACCAGAACCGATGCCTGATTGCCCCACAGGGAATTGGCTGAAGCACTGCCGCGACGCAATACGGCGTCATCGACCACATCATCGTGGAGGAGGGTTGCGGTATGAAGAAACTCAACGACCGCCGCCAATCCCACATGCTGGTCACCGTCATACTCTGCCAGCCTGGCGCTGAGAAGCAGCAGCATGGGGCGCATGCGCTTGCCGCCGCTGGCAATGACGTAGTCACCAACCTTGCGGATCAGGTAAACGTCGGAATTGAGAAATTCCTTGAAAAGACCTTCCACCTGCGTCAGGTCATCGGAGAGAAGTTTTAGAGCATTTTCCATGATGGGCAAGTTATCCTCGAACCGTAAAAGTTCTGCCATCCTAGTGAATTATAAGGTGCCATGTCAAAGTTTTTTTCCTGCCGGGAAGGCAGGCAGAAAGATCGTGAAGCGCGCCCCGCCACCGTCGTGCCGACCGGCATGAATGCGCCCCCCGTGCTCCTCCACTAATTTGCGGGACACTGCGAGCCCCAGCCCGGTTCCTTCACCGCGTTCCTTGGTGGAATAGAAAGGATCGAAAATCCGCTCCAGGTTCACATTCTCAATGCCCGGGCCGTCATCGTCCACCTGCAGCGTCCATCCTTGCTCAACTTCACGCAGGGAAATTTCAAGGAGTCCTTTTCCTTCCATGGCCTGGGCCGCATTCAGAACCAGGTTGACCAGAACCTGCCGCAGCTGATCCTCATCGCCGCAAACAACGACCGGTGTTCTGGGCAGGTCAAATGACCATTGAATTTCGGCAAAAGTTTTCTGGACTCCGAGAGAACGACCAACCTCGCCAATAACCGCGCTGAGATCAACAGGCGCCATGCGACTGGACCCGCTGCGCGCCAACCCGAGCAAACTGCCTGTGATACGCCGGCAGCGCCGGGATTCGGCTATAATCGTCTCCACATCCTCAATCCGCGGATCATCCGGCGTCATATCCTCGCGCAACAACTGGGCGTGCCCCAGGATGATCCCTACCGGGTTATCGATCTCGTGGGAAATACCTGCCGCAACCTGGCCGACCGCTGCTAGTTTCTCTGCCCGCACCAGACTTTCCTGGGCCCGGTTCAGTTCGCGATTGGATTGTTCCAGGGCCAAATTTTTGGCAACCAGTTCGCGCTGTTTCTCAGAGAGCGACGCAGCCATATCGTTAAACGCGCCGGCCAGCGTGCCAAGTTCATCCCGGTTGGAGATGGCCAAACGAAAAGACAAATCCCCGCGGGCAATGGTGCGGGCGCCATGAATCAAACGCCTCAGCGGTCGACTGATCCAGCGGGCAGCCAGGGCAGCAAGCAGCAGGGAGGTGAGGATTGAAACCAGGGCGATACGGACGAAATGCGAACGTGTTGCCTGCTGCAATGCCGCTATTCCATCGTAAGAGATCAGAAAACGAACCGAGAGAACATGCTCACCCGTCGGACCGAGAGCTGGATGGACCAGATCGACAAATTTCCCCTCTTGCGGCAGCGTCAGGCTTTCCAGGGTCATCTCCAGGTTCCCGACGACACGGCGCTCAACTTCCGCGGCGGAGAGCGGTTTCAGGGGCAGAATCTCATCACCCAGTGGAGGGGATTCGTACAGAAGGCGGCCTCCCGCCGAATAGAGAGAGAAATGAACCAGATCGGGATTAAAGGCAAGAATTTCACGCAGCTTGCCATCTTCCAGGCGGCGGGACGGAGAAAAGGACCCACGAAAGAATTTAAGCAGTTCAGGAGTCGCAAGGCGCGCAAAAGACCTGCTTCGCGCATGCAGGTGATCTTCCCACTGCCGCACCTGTTGACGCTCCAGAACCGTCAGAGTTGCGGCCAGGACCACAATCAGCAGGATCGCGGTGAAAAAAAAGAACTTCTTTCCTATGGTCACTTGCACGGACTCACCGCCCCCCCCCGGGAGTGCAGCAGCTAAAACCATGCGCCGGAGGAGCGTGCATTTTTCAAGGTTGAGAATTTTCAAGGGGGGCAGGTTCTTCGGCAGCAGGCGGCTTATGCGGAACGAAAACCCGCTCGTCTTCATCCCATCGATAGCCACCGGCATCCCAGATCGCTTCCAGGGCATCCCAGTCCATGTGCACACCCTCCATTTCATCGACCGTATCAGACGCCTCAAGCATCTCACCATCATCGACAATGCCGTCACCATTGAGGTCCGCCCACAGCACATGGTCCACTTTGACGACGGCATCCCCATCGAGTGAAACCGAAAGATTGCGCCCATTGGGATTGACGATAATTTCCCCGGAGAAATCGGCAGTGGATTGGATTTTATCCACATTTTCACTGACACGGAGACGATAGACTACCCGGGTGCGTTCATCTCCCGGTTTGACAATCCACCGCGCGACACCCTCCTCATTGTTCAAGCTGGTGGGCGGGGGAGCCGCTTCCACCAACTGCCACCCCTTCGGGAAACTCTCTCGCAGGATATACCCCTTGACCGTATCATCGGTTTCCAAGCGGATATGAACCGGGATCACATCCCCGGGCGCGGCATAGGGAGGCAGGAAACGATACCCTTCAAACCGGCCGACCAGCGTGTCCTGACGCTGCATCACCCAGTAAAAGATAACACCCGCAACAACAAGCAGGGCCGGCAACAGAAGCAACCATGTCCTGCTGCCCTTTGATTCCTGCGGCGGCAACGTCTCCGCAGGCTCCGCTTCTTCGTCGACACCTTCAGCGTCCCTCTCGCTTTTTTCGAGGATTTCCTCAACATCGACCTCAAGGGCTTCCGCCAGGCGAACGGCGTTTTCACGTTTTATGGAAGGGTAGCGGTTATTCTCCCAGCGTGACACCGTATCGGTGGTCACCCCGACCACCTTGGCCACGTAGAGCTGGGTGAGCTTTTTTTCCTCACGAATGCGACGAATCGCATCGCTGTCTAGATTTACCGTGGGCCGCAGGATAGAAGTCATAGGTCTCTCGGATGGCAAAATTACGTCATCCTAGCAAAAAGAAGATCAAGGCGTAAACATCAAACAGGTTCGGCTCCCTGCCCCTGGGCATCAAATGGACAGATATCCTTGAGCGAGAAGCCGGCTTCGAGCAGCTCCTGAAATTTTTCGGGGGCCAGGGGGCGCCCAAAATAGTATCCCTGTAATTCATCGCAATGACGCGCACGTAGAAACTCGAGCTGCTGGCGTGTTTCGACTCCTTCGGCGATCACCTTGATGTTGAGGCTATGAGCCACCGCGATAACCGCATCGACAATCGCCGCGTTATCCGGGTCGGCCGTCACATCACGGACAAAGGACTGGGCAATTTTAAGGCGGTCGAAGGGAAAGTGCTTCAGATAGCTCAGCGACGAATAACCGGTTCCGAAATCATCGATGGCCAGGTTGAGGCCACGTACCTTGATATCCGTGAGCGTCATGATTGTGACTTCGGCATTTTCCATGATGGTACTTTCGGTCAATTCCAGTTCAAGCTGGGCAGGATCAAAACCGGTACTCTCCAGAATGTGATCGACCATATCGATAAAACAGGGGTGATTGAACTGACGTCCCGAAATGTTGACCGCCAACCGCAGAGCGGAGTATCCCATATCCTTCCAGATGTTCACCTGCCGACAGGCCGCATCGAGAACCCATTCTCCGATTTGGAGGATAAGGCCGGTCTCCTCTGCTACGGGGATGAACTTCTCAGGGGTCAAAAGCCCCAGGCCGGGATGGTTCCATCGCAGCAGCGCCTCCATGCCGACCAGCCGACCGCTGACAAGGTCGAGCTGGGGCTGAAAAAGCAGAAAAAGTTCGTCACGTTCCAGCGCGTAGCGCAGACTCGTTTCGAGAGTGAGGCGTTCCTGAACGCGTGCGTTCATTTCGTGAGAAAAAAACTGGTAGGTATTTTTGCCCCGTTCCTTGGCCTGGTACATGGCGATGTCTGCATGCCGCAGCAGGGTCTGGCTGGTGTCTCCATCGCCGGGGAACACAGCGATGCCGATGCTGACGGTGGTCGTAATCTCATGATCCCCGAGCATCACCGGACGAGCCAGATTTTCCAGGATCTTGTGCGCAACACCTGCCAGACCGTCCTCCTGGTCGAAATCCGACAGAACGACTACAAATTCATCCCCGCCGAGGCGTGCAACCGTATCGCTGCGGCGAACGCTATCGGCAAGGCGGCGCGCCGTGACTTTAAGCAACTCGTCGCCGCAGGAGTGCCCCAGCGTATCATTGACCGACTTGAATCGATCCAGGTCGAGAAACATCACCCCTGCCTCACACTGCTCACGGCGGGCACGCGAAATCACCTGTTCGATCCGGTCGGCCAGTAGAGTACGATTGGGCAGGCCGGTCAGCACATCGAAATAGGCCAGATGCTGGATTTCCAGGTCCGCATGACGTTGAGCCACCGCGACGGCCAGCAGGTTTGCCAGTGATTGGAGAAAAACCAGATCATCCCGGTCAAAGTGCCCCTTGCTCCGGGAATAAACCGCCAGTACCCCGTGGGGGCTCGCCTTTCCAGGGATGGCAATGCCTGCGGCGCTCAGAACACCAGGAGATGAATCGAACCAAGCGGGGGCCATTATGGGCGTCTGATTTTCGAAATCACCGATCAGGACGGGATGCGTTCCCTCCATCAGGACATGCTCTTCGAAACAGATTGAGCCGCCGTCGTGAAACAGGCGCGGCGCTTCGACGGCATCCTTCCCGTACCAGGCCCGTGGTCGCAGACAGCGCATTTCAGGCAGAAGTTCAAGGATCTGGCTACAGTCGGCGTCCAGACAGGACGCTATCGCGGAAACAGCCTTCTCCATAAGGCGGTCCAACTCAACGCCCCACAGAATATCACGCCCCAACTCAGCGAAGAGTTGATGGCAATCTTTCTGACGGTTCAACGTCTGCTGCACATCAGAATGAGGCACGGTCGATTTTCCACCAGGAAAATTTTGTTGCATATAAACAGCAATTCCTTCGCCGATTGCTTTCCGGCCGCCAGAACACATAGAATCAGCCCTGAAAGGCGGCAAGGCCATTGCCGGGTTGAAGACTCAACTTAAAATTTGCCGCATCAAACAGAAACGATCCTAATAGAATAAACCAGATCAAACAAGGAATAAACAAATAATATCGCACAACTAAGGAGAGCTTGGCCTTACAGAATATTTTAGTTAGAATGTCGTCATTACTTTCATCGGAAAATCTACCCAATTCTGTATTTATGAGCATAAAGGTTGACTCATGATCAAAGCGATTTTCTGGGACAACGACGGCATTCTTGTCGACACTGAGCCCCTTTATTTTCAGGCGACGCGTGAAGTTCTGACTCGTCATAACGTTGAGCTTACAAGAGAAGAATTTATCCGCATCTCTCTTCAGCAAGGGCAAAGCGCCTTCGATCTGGCCAGGGATCAGGGATATGAGCCTGCAGAACTTGAACAGATGAGACAGCAGCGAAACAGGCGCTACACCCAACTTCTCGAGGAAGGTGCCGAAGCACTGCCGCATGTCGAGGAAACACTGAAAGTTCTCTACGGACACTTCCGCATGGGAATCGTGACCAGCTCGCTGACGGAACACTTTAATGCCATCCATTCGCAAACCGGGCTTCTGCCGTTTTTTGAATTTACCCTGACCCGCGAGCAGTACGCGCAGACTAAACCCCACCCGGAGCCTTACCTCACTGCACTTTTGCGCTGCGATCTCTCACCGCAGGAATGCATTGTCATCGAGGACAGTGAACGTGGTCTTGCCGCGGCCGTGGCCGCAGGGCTGCGTTGCATTGCAATCCCCACCGAACTCACCCGTGACGGAGATTTTTCAAAGGCCTTTGCAGTTCTTGAAGACGTGCGTGATGTCCCATCCCTGTTAAACCGAATTTGACCTTCTGCCCCCTAAACACGGCATATATTCTGCATTAAAGTATTCATCCACCTCGTGGGGTTGCAACTCCCATGACAAGGGTGACTGGCGCCAGGGATGGCGCCAGTCAAACGGCCAGTGACGGCGAAAAGTGTCCCTTGACACGGAAGTTTCAACCCCATGCTATGCTGTTACATAAAATTTTAAACTTTTCGGCTTTCGCCGACGATAAAGAATCAACACCTCTGCTTTTGCGTTTTAAACCTGCTTCTTTTTCCAGGGTTTTGCCATGGCTTTCAAACCGGTTAGCGAATTTACCGAGTTTTTCACAACACCTGATCGCTCAAAGATCACCCGTGCGGGACAATCCACGAAAAGTTTTGAAAAACTTTTTGAAGAAACTGCGAGCCGCTCAGATATCACCCCGGCCCAGCAGGCCCGGGTGATGGCTGAAACAGCAAGGCTGCGCATGATGGCAGGACTTTTCACCGACGATCCCAACGGATCAACCCAGCCTTTTATCCCGAATCTTGAAAATCTGCCCTCCGCAGCTGCTCACCATTACCGTGCTCGTGCTCAAGAGTATAAATCCGCGCACGCAGCCAACCCTGCAGTCGTAATCGCTTCGCGGGAGAAGGCCGCCGCGTTCTCGTCGCTGCCAGAGCACGAGATCAAACCGAACTCTGAGGAAATCGAGTCGTACATCAATAAAGCCTCCGCGCAATTCGGAGTCTCACCGCATTTGATCAAGGCCGTTATTCAGGCAGAAAGCAGCTTCGATCATCAGGCCGTTTCCCCGGCCGGCGCACAGGGGTTGATGCAGCTGATGCCTGCCACGGCAAGGGAACTGGGGGTCGACAACCCTTTTGATCCGGAACAGAACGTTATGGGCGGCACACGTTATCTCAAATCACTGCTCGACCGCTATGAGGGCGATCTGGACAAAGCCCTGGCCGCCTATAACTGGGGGATGGGCAACCTCGAACGAAATCCGGACGGTCTCCCCGCAGAAACCCGGAATTACCAATCCAAAGTAAAAACCTTTCTGGCCCAGGTGACTGAAAACAATCGCCGCGCCTGATCGCCAGTCACAACAGTTTGCTCCCCCTTTTTGCGTAAACATAATATTTTTAAGCTGTTATTAAAAAAAATTGGTTGCCAAAATCGCTTCGGTGAATTAGTATTGCGCCATGTTTCCTGATCGGCATATCCGGTCGGGTTTTGCCCCGTGATTCCCCCTCCTTCACGGGGCATTTTTTTATCCTTCGCCACTCCTCCCAATTAAATTTCCCGCATTTTTCTACAACACTCTGAATACACAAACAACAATATCTATAGTTTTTAGCGACTTTCGCCTTGACACTTCACGATCAAACCATTATTCTTAATTTCAACAAATTAAAGACCTCCGTTGTCAACCCATGGTTTCTTAAGAAATCATGCGGTTTTTTTGCCCCGTGTATCTCCTCCCTGGCACGGGGCGTTTTTTCGATCTCCAGATCAAGCCCGGCATAAAACCTGCTTAAAACTTAAATTATGCAACCTGAAGGTCAATCGTTCGACACTTTTGGTCAAAGAATTGAAAAACGACTCTTTTCCTGCGTGGGAGTAAATTTGGCGATGTACAGTTTTTCCATTCGGACAAAAATTCTGGCGCTCGGCATCATATTGCCATTGGTATTGGTTTCTCTGCTGTTTGGTCTTTTCTATTTTCATTCGGAAAGCACGGCCCTGGACGCTTTTATCGACAAGGCACGCGCCATTTGCCTGACAGCCGAATCCACCCGTGAGGAGATGGAAGACAAGTGGGCCCAGGGGCTTTTCTCCCGCGAACAGTTGCGACAATGGATGCAGAACGGAGAACAGCAGAAAATCATTGCCGCCGTTCCGGTTGTCTCGGCATGGCAGGCTGCCATGAAAAAATCGGAAGAAGGTGAGTACACGTTCCGTACCCCTAAATTCCAGCCGCGCAATCCTGCCAACCAGCCTGATCCTATGGAAGCTCGCGCACTGGAAGCGTTTCAACAGGGAGTCACCGAGTATTACGAAATCGATGAAACGCAGAATGCCGTGCGCTACTTCCGCCCGGTCGTCTTATCGCAGCCCTGCATGAACTGTCACGGCGATCCGGCCGACTCGCAAAAATACTGGGGCAACGACAAGGGACTCGACCCCACCGGCGCGCGCATGGAGGGCTGGAAGGTCGGCGAAGTACACGGTGCATTCGAGGTGATCCAATCCCTGGACTCCGCTCAGGCCATGGTGGCCGGGGCCATGTTCAAAGGAGGGATGACAGTGCTGGCAGGGATGGCGGTCTATATCCTGCTGTTCGTCTTTTTCATCAGCCGCACTTTCATTCAACCGCTCAACCGTACTGTCGCCATGATTTCAGGTCTCGAAAGTGGAGATCTCGACCATCGCCTGAAAATGGCGCGCGAGGATGAAATCGGTACCCTCGCCGACAGCCTCGACCGGTTTGCCGACAACCTCAAGCATGAGGTTTTGACCGCTTTCCAGCGCCTGGCCGACGGAGATTTCACCTTTAAGGCCCAGGGGTTGATCGCCGAGCCGCTGGCCCGCGCCAATACCAGCCTGAATCAACTGGTCTCCGAACTTCAGCAGGTGGGGGAGCGCATCAACGGCCGCTCTGCAGAAGTTGCCGATTCAAGCCAGGCTTTATCGCAGGGAGCAACCGAACAGGCGGCATCCCTTGAAGAAATCAGTGCCTCCCTGCATGAATTGACGTCACAAACCAAGAAAAATGCCGACAATGCCGGTCTCGCGGATCGACTGACCGGGCAGGTGCAAGGATCGGCGGAAAACGGCAATCAGCAGATGCAGCAGATGGTCGACGCCATGACCGATATCAATAATTCCGGGCAGAATATTTCGAAAATCATCAAAGTCATCGACGAGATCGCATTCCAGACCAACCTGCTGGCCCTCAATGCCGCGGTGGAGGCTGCGCGTGCCGGCGTGCATGGTAAAGGGTTTGCTGTCGTAGCGGAAGAGGTGCGCAATCTCGCCGGCCGCAGCGCCAAAGCGGCACGGGAAACAGCTGAATTAATTGAAGGCTCCCTCGCCAAGGCAAAGAACGGCGCAGAGATCGCTGAACATACAGCGGAGGCCTTGAAAGAGATCGTCCAGGGAATCGGCAAAATCACCGATCTCGCCGGCGAAATCGCCACAGCCAGCAACGAGCAGGCGGAAGGGATCGACCAGATCAATATCGGCATTTCGCAGATCGATCAGGTGACGCAGCAGAATACGGCCACGGCCGAAGAAAGTGCCGCGGCGGCAGAAGATCTTTCCGGACAGGCTGTGCGTCTGCACACCATGCTGTCACGCTTCAAGCTCGATAGCGCCCGGCCCCTTGCTCCGCAGCACACCGCAACACCGGCCCGACGGCCATCCCATCCACCGGAGACAAGTGCCGCGCCCCAAAAGGGCGAAACGGTAAAAAAGGAGGAATGGGGGAGATCGGGCACATCATGCAGTCCCCCGGAAATGATTGCCCTGGATGATGATGAATTTGGCCGCTATTAAAAGAGAAGCCTCTCGTGGAGTTGCGGCCCTACGCTGGACCTCTGTAAAAATGAGCCGGAAATCAGAGTCCGTAGAGCTTCATCTTCTCCCACAGGTTTTTGCGGCTGATTCCGAGCAGGGCGGCGGATTCGGTCTTGTTGCCGGCGGTCTTTACCAGGGCCCGTTGAATGCATTTTCGCTCAGCCGCAGCAACGGCTTCCGCCAGGGTATCGCAGGCATACTCCACAGCGTCGGATTGCGTGTCGCGAATCTCTGGGGGCAGATCCCACAGCTGGA
>NPID01002015.1_pt1 | contig 17091 bp, 12 predicted proteins | sample 8637491 | NCBI WGS metagenome assembly NPID01 (sample SAMN07420843, study PRJNA396082) | bioreactor metagenome | isolation source: sample BA6 brine-fed electro-methanogenic bioreactor BA | place: Japan: Kochi | collected 2016-06-14 | reverse complement strand
GAGTCCGCCGAAGGCAGTCTCACCTCGGCCGCTGCGCAGATATTCTATGCTAAATCTTAAATTCTAATTACCAGTGCCTGGTAAACTTTTATTTACCTTCGTTAATTATCATAAAATCAAGTAAAAATAGCGATTGTCATTGAGTGGGGCTTGGTTTTAAGCATTTCTTTTTCGTTCATTTCTTTGCTTGCCCAAAGAAACAGACTGTCCCGAATAAACTCGGGAAACCAAAGAAATATGCAGATATACTAAAGCCTCTTCCTGCTTTACACCCCCTCCTGACTTCTGAATACTGACTTCTGAATTCTTGTCAGTAAATTTTTCCCCGGACACTAGTGAATTCTAATCATATAACAACTTTCTATCCGATTGCTGGCATAGAACAATTGCTTATGTGAATTGTTTCTAAATAGTAGTGCTTAAAAATGTCCCGATATGAAAGCAATTCCCAGTCGCTTGTTTTTACTTGCTGCGCTCTTCATCCTCGCCAGCAGTTGTAAAAAAGATGATCCTGAAGCCCTTTGCGATCCTGCTCCCAAGTTTAACATTGATCTTTTCATGGATAATGTTGAGGCAGCCCTCACCGATGATCCCTATAAAGCTGTGGCCGGCTACCAGCTGGCCGTAGTGCAAAACGGGAACCTTTACGATACCCTCGCCGGCGGGATGTCGATCTTTGAGAGCGATCCGGGCGGCCCGGTGATAATGACCCCTTTAACCCGCCTCAATGTAGCCAGTGTCAGTAAATTTATCGGTACCATCGCCCTGATGCAGGTGCTGGAGAAACACGGGATCAGTGTATCTGAGAATATCCGCGAATACCTGCCCGCGCGATGGAAAGATGCCCTCCATGAAGATTACTACGGATCCGGTGCCCCTTACCCGCTCACCTTCGAGCGTATGCTGCAGATGAAGACCGCCATCCCCTTCGGGGATAATGACCCGACCAATTCACCTGGACCGATGCTTACAACGGACGAAATGTTCCGTGATATTGCCGAAGCGGCGATCTCCACACGATACAATACCTACCAGAATGGAAATTTTACCCTTATCCGCGTGCTGATCACTGAACTGGAATACGGCCTTGATGCTTCAGATCCGAATTATAATTTCATGACCACGGAAGCCTATTTTGATTACATCAAACGCGAAATCTATGATAAGCTCGCAATCGATGCCCCTCTGAGCATAACCGCCATCAACAATTATTACGATAACACGAATTTTACACGGGCCCACCAGTATCCTTTCTATACTTTTTTCAGGGACGATGACGATAACATCGGATGGGGTGCTACGAGTGATCCGCTCCTGAATGGCGGATCCGGAGGACTTGTGCTGAACAGTATTGACCTGGCAAAGGTCCTGGCCTATTTCATACACGATGACGGCACCATTATTTCCAAGGAGCAGCGTGAGACCATCCTTGACAAGAATCTTGGCCTGTGGGGTACCGGATATGGCGATCATGGCAAGTATTCCAGCAAGGGCGGTACACGTGGACCGGATGATGACTCGAGAGCCATCCAAAGCATGGTTATGATGTTCCCCGGAGGGATACAGGCGGTATTGCTCGTCAACTCCAACAAGGACGACCTCGGAGCAACCCTGAGGAAAGCCTTTGACGAAGCCTGGGTCAGCCCGTGCTAAGCGATAAAAGCCCACCCCGCCCCCCGTCCCCCGCCCCCTTTTTATAATCCCATTAAATTAGAATTCCTTATCTTGTATGCACTAAATCAGCAAGTGCTACAAGCCATGTTCAATTCCGCCGAAATACGATGGTTCCGGCCGGGCCCGGTGCCCGAAGAAACCCTGAAATGGTTCAGGTCTGTTCATGCCAGGATACCGGAACAACCCGCCCGCACCGATTATTACCTTTCCCTGCCGGGAAACAATGCTATGAGCATTAAGTTCCGTGAAGAGATGATTGAATTTAAACAGGCCTATGGCGAAGAAAACCTGACCTGGACCAATGATAAGGTGTCCGGGAAAGCCGGGAAATGGCAGAAATGGAGCTATCCCCTGGAGAATGAGGCCGGCGCCATGAATAGCGTTAATGTTTATAGCGAATCCTGGATAAAAGTTGTTAAACAGCGTTCTCTGATCCTCTTCCAGGCTTCCGATACCGGTATGCCAAAACCAACAACGGCCAGCATCCTGCCCGAAAATGGCTGTGGACTGGAGATCACCCGGGTCGAACTGCCCGATAAAAATGAAAGGTGGTGGACCCTGGGGCTGGAAGCCTTCGGAAGGGAAGACAAATTGATGGATATGCTCAGTCTGGTCGCCGAACTGGTATTCTCCCTGCCGGGATGCCCCGAACTGAAACTCATCGAATCAATGTCATACCCCGGATGGATGGCAAAAATGTGATCTCCTGATCCTACTTCCCTGGATCCAGGGTTCCCGGACAAATGTACCGGGCCAATTGTGCGAAATTATCTCCCATCACTTTCAGATCGGCCGCATTGGCCGTGGCATCAAAAGCACTGAACTTATTGAAAAAAGTAATGATGCTCACATCCTGTAAAGGGTAGTACTGCATATTGCAGACAAAACCGCAAATGGCCCCGGTATGCCCGATCCATACATCGGTCTGGCTGACCCCCATGCCGTAACCGGAATAATACGGGACTGATGCTGAAGGAGGATGCAGGGCCGGCATTTGCGCCAGGTGCATGCTGTCGCTCAGCAGTTCTCCGGTAGCCAGCACCTTCGACCAAATCGTCAGTTCTTCCAGAGTGGTCATCAGGCCTCCTGCCGTCCAGGCCAGGTCGAAGTTGATGGCAATGGCCTGTGATGTACCTGTCATATCTTCCACCGTACCCCCGGATTCATCGAAGCCATGGATAACATCCCCGGCGGGGTAGGGCTCATCCGGCATGAAGGTATGACTGAACCCCAGGGGCTGGCAGATCTTTTCCTGCAACAATTCATCGATGCTCTTTCCTGTTTTCAACTCCATGATCTTCCCCACAAGAAAATATCCGATGTTGGAATAATGGAATTCTACTCCCGGTTCAGCCAATAGAGGCTGCTGGGCTGCCCAGTCGATCAGCTTGTCGATGGTCCAGTTGCCCGTACCATAATAGATTTGCATCCTGATGTCTTCGTCTTCGTCCCAGGTAGTAATGCCGGAAGTGTGTTTCAGCAATTGCCGGATCGTGATCTCACCGGATTGGGGGAATTGCGGGAAATAATCCATCAGCTTTTCATCCAGGCTCAACAAGCCTTCTTCGCAGAGGATGAGAGCCAGGGTAGCGGTAAAGGTCTTGGTAACACTGCCGATCCTGATCAGTTCATCTGTTTGCATGGGGATCCCCTGTCCGGGATCGGCATCGCCCCCGGCATATTCATGGCTTGCTGAGGGCGTATTCACCCCCACGATCCATCCGGGAGCCTTCATCGCACTGCGGCTGTCTTTCATCGTGGAAATGGTCATGCTCCTGTCGCTCATGACATATTCCGTATCCGCCTTTTCGCAAGAAAGCAGAATGCTGATGAGCAAAAATGCTGCAGTAAAATACCTCAGCAGAAAGGAAAAAGCTCCTGGACGTTTTTTCATAGGATGGTTTTGCGGGTTTCTGAAAACTATCCTAAAGGTAATCAATTTTAATTGCCCTGCTGGGCCTGTGCTTCTGCGGCCTGCATTTCTTCCTCCGATAACCAGCCTCCGCCAAGGGCTTTGTACAGGGAGATATAGGCATTGAACAATTCACGTCTGACGGTGGAATAATTCAATTGCGCATCGAACGATTGCCGCTGCGAATCGAGTACTTCCAGGTAGCTTGTAACCCCTTTGTCGTAGCGCTCCTGGGAGAGCATTTCGGCATTTTTAGCAGCCACCATCCTGTCTTGCTGGGCTTTAAGCTCTTCTTTCAGTGTTTCTATGCTGATCAGGGCATCTTCCACGTCCTTAAAGGCCTGAATTACGGTGTATTCATAATTGAGCCGTGCGGCTTCGGCCAGGTAGCGCTGCTGTTCGACCCTGCGCTTGTTTTTGCCAAATTCGAAAAGGGGAGCAAGAAGGCTTCCGCCCACCGACCAGGCCACTCCGCCCGAAGTAAATGTAGACAGTTCATTGCTGGCCCCACCCACCAGTCCGGTCAGGCTAATGGAGGGGAATCGCATGGCCACGGCCACACCGACAAGGGCATTTTGCTGCATATAATCGGCTTCGGCCTGCAAAATGTCGGGCCTTCTTTCCAGCAGTTGTGAAGGCAGTCCTGTCGGGATCTCCGGGGGCATTTTTTGTTCGTAAAGGTGTTGGCCTGTCATCACTGAATCCGGAAATCGTCCGAGCAATATGCTCAGGGTACTTTGGTCGCTGGCAATATATCGCTTGTACAGGGGTACCGAGGCGGCGGCGATGGCTTCCTGGATCTGTGCCTGGTTCAGGTCGATCTCGGCCACGATCCCATGATCGTAGCGGGCCTGGATGATCTGTGTTCCGCTGTCGCGGGATTCCAGGGTACTCCTCGATACCTCCAGCTTTGCCATATCGTCGAGCAACTGGAAATAAGTGCTTACCACCGAGGCGATCAGGCTCATCTGGGTGGTACGCATACCGTATTCCGTCGACATCAGTTCCGCCCGGGCCGCTTCTGTTGAACGGCGGTATTTTCCCCAGAAATCGATCTCCCAGACGAGTTCGGGGAAGGCATAAAAATTGTTGCTGATATCGGTTTTGATCCCGCTGTAGTTTCCCCGTGATGCTCCTGCGGAAAGGCTGAGTGAGGGAAGGCCTTCCGCCCGGGTATAGCCCACATTGGCGCGGGCCGCTTCGACACGGGCGGCAGCCTGGAGAACATCTTTGTTATTTTCCAGTGCAATAGCAATTAGGGTGTCGAGAACGGGATCATCAAAAAGTTCCCACCATTTCAGGTTCACGGTAGTGTCGGTCAGGTTGTTATCGAAGCGAAAAGCTTCAGGTTCATTCATGACCGGCTGTTCGTAGCCCGGGCCGACCTTACAGCCGGCCAGGTACAGGAGTATGGCGAAAACGCTTATGAGTGTGATGGCTCTTTTCATGGCATTGGATTTATTCGCTGTCAAGGTTTGCTTCGGCAAGCTTTCGTTTCTTCTCATAGCCTGCCAGTTTCCCGATGAATACGTATAACATGGGGTAGAGGAATACCCCCATCATGGTGGCTATGGTCATCCCGCCCAGGAGGGCCATACCCATGACTTTTCGTGATTCGGCACCTGATCCGCTGGCCAGTACCAGGGGAAAAACGCCCAGGATAAACGAAAAGGCGGTCATCAGGATAGGCCTGAAACGGGTCCGGGCAGCCTTGATGGCTGCATCGTACAGGCTCAGTCCTCCCTTGAATTCATCGTTGGCATATTCCACGATCAGGATGGCATTTTTAGCCGCCATACCGATCAGCATTACGAAAGACACCTGGGCAAAAATGTTATTCTCGAAAGTGGGGCTGACCAGTCGTGCAGCCCAGAGAAAGAGCAGGGCCCCGAAAATGGCAAAGGGCGTTCCCAGCAGGATGCTGAATGGCAGCGACCAGCTTTCATATTGGGCAGCCAGGATCAGGAATACGAACACCAGGGAGAAGGTCAGGATGGTCCAAAGTGATCCGGAGGCCTTTTTCTCCTGGAACGACATGGCATTCCATGAGTAGCTCATGTCGTCGGGCAAAGCCTCACTCGCCACTTCTTCCAGGGCAGCCATGGTCTCGGCGGAGGTGTAGCCCGGGGCCGGGGAACCGGTAACTTCCACTGCCCTGAACAGGTTGAAGCGGATGGTATAATCCGGACCGGAAATATCCTCGATGGTGGTCAGGGTCCCGAGGGGAACCATGTTGCCATCCTTGTTCCGGATGAAGAAATTACTGATCTGTTTTTCATCGACCCGGTACTGGGGTTCGGCCTGAATGTAGGTCTTATAAAGGCGCCCGAAGCGGGTAAAATCATTTACATAGCTGCCACCCATAAAAGCCCCGATGGTGGTATAAAGATCAGATAGCGGAACCCCGAGTTTCAGGGCTTTTTCCCGGTCGATGTCCATGTAGCGCTGGGGTACGCTTGCCTGGAAAGTAGTGAAGGCACTGCCGATCTCGGGCCGGGCATTGGCCGCCTGTATAAATTTCAGGGAATTATTGGCCAGGTAGTTCGGGTCATTGCCTCCGCGGTCCTGCAGCATGATGCTAAAACCCGAACCGTTTCCAAGTCCGGGAATAGCCGGTGGTCCGAAGGCGAATACCTGGGCGCCTTTGATCTTCATGCTCAGCTCACGATTGAATTTATTGATGAATTCTTTCACCGTAATATCCCGGTCAGACCAGTTTTGCAGGGTCAGAAACATGAACCCCTGGTTGGAGGTCATGGCTCCCGACAGCAGGCTGTAACCTGTTGCAGTGGTAATGTATTTCACCTCCGGGTGTTGAAGGGCAAGCTCCTCAATGGTTTTGGCAATTTCATCGGAACGCTGCAAGGAGGAGGCATCCGGCAATTGCATGTTCACGAAGAGGTATCCCATATCTTCTTCCGGGATAAAACCTCCCGGCACCAGGCGCATGAACACGGCGGCCGCGGCAGTTACGATCAGGATGAAGATCACCGAGCGTTTGATCTTGCGGGTTACAATGCCCGTAAAGCTCATGTATGAATTTGTTCCCTTACCCAAAACCTTGTCGAATCCTTTGAAAAACCTGCCGAGAATTCCTTTTTGTTCCTTGGGTTCTTTGAGCAGGAGCGAGGCCAGGGCCGGACTAAGTGACAGGGCATTCACGGAAGAAACGGCCACAGAAACAGCAATGGTTATGGCAAACTGCTGGTAAAGTCTTCCGGTGATCCCGGCCATCCCGGCCACGGGAATAAAAACAGCGATCAGCACCAGGGTGGTGGCGATAACCGGAGCCGTAACTTTCCGCATGGCCTCCAGGGTGGCTTGCTTGGGTTTCATGCCGTTGGCGATGTTCACCTGTACGGCTTCCACCACAACAATGGCATCATCTACTACGATCCCGATGGCAAGTACCAGTCCAAGCAATGACAATACATTAATGGTAAATCCCAGCAGAGGGAAAAAGATGAATGCCCCGACCAGGGATACAGGGATCGCAATGGTGGGGATGAGGGTGGCCCGCCAGTCCTGGATGAAAATGTACACCACCAGGATTACCAGTGCCAGGGCGATGAATAAGGTAATAACGATCTCATTGATACCGGCGGTGATGGCTTCGGTGGAGTCGAGGGAAACATCGTATTGGATTCCGTCGGGAAATCGTTCTGAGATTCCGGCCATTTCTTCCCTTACCGTTTGTGCCAGTTCCACGGCATTGGAACCGGGAGCCTGGTACAGGGCAATGATGGCACAGGTTTCTCCGTTCAGTCGCGTGAAGGAATTATAGGTTTCTACCCCAAGGTTGATGGTGGCAATATCTTTCAGTTTTACCTGGCTTCCGTCGGAATTGGTCTTGATCACGATCTCTCCGAAAGCTTCCGGGTCGCTGAATCGTTCCGGCAGGCGAACGGTATAGGTAAATTCCGTTCCGGGAGGGGCGGGTTCAGCACCGAAGCGTCCGCCGGGAACGATCACATTCTGTTCATTGATGGCCTGCGTGATCTCGGGAACAGTGATTCCCAGACGGGATAACCGATCGGGCTTGATCCAGATACGCATGGAATAATCGGAAGCACCCAGCACGTTTACACGTCCGATTCCCCGGATACGGGCCAGTTCATCTTTGATGTTTATCAGGGCGTAGTTCCCGAGGAAAGCCTGGTCGTATCGGCCATCCGAAGAGAGGGTAACCAGCATGAGAATATTGGGAAGCGACTTTTCCGTGGTGACCCCGTATTGTTTAACCTGCTCGGGCAATTTGGCCGTGGCGGCCGATACCCTGTTCTGGGTTAATACGGTATTCATGTCGGGGTCGGTGCCCACTTCGAAAGATACATCGATCACCATGGTACCGTCGTTGGCATTCACGGATTTCATGTAGATCATATTGTCCACTCCATTGATCTGCTGTTCAAGCGGTGTGGCAACCGATTCTTCCACAGAAAGGGCATTGGCCCCCGTATAAGTCCCCCTCACCTGCACTATGGGCGGGGTGAGGTTGGGATATTGTTCAATTGGCAGGCCGATCAGGGATACCACACCCACGATCACGATCACAATGGCAATGACCATGGCAACCACCGGCCGGTGAACAAAGAAATTTCCTTTTTTATTTTCAGCCATAGTTTAGAGTTCTGGGTGGGTTTGACTTTCGAATGCGATGACCCTGGGAACAATGGTCATGTCCGGTTTCACTTTCTGAAGGGCATCGATCACCACTTTTTCTCCTGCCGAGAGCCCGTCTTCGATTAGGATATAATCCCCAATGGCAGGTCCTGTTGTGACCGTACGCGATTCAACCAGGTTTTTATCATTGACCACATAAACCGATTTTTGGCCCTGAAGTTCCATGATACAACGCAGCGGGATAAGTACGGCATCTTTAACCACACGCGCGGCTAGCCTGACCTTGGCATACATGCCCGGTCTCAGCAAAAGCTCAGGATTGGGGAAGTTGGCCTGGATCAGTATGGAACCTGTAGAAGGATCAATGCCCCGGTCGATGAAATCGGCCAATCCTTTTTGTTCATAGGTAGAACCATCGGAGAGAATGAGCTCAATATTCGGTTTTCTATCGGGCGGCACATAGCCATCGATGCGTTCTTCAAGTTGTTTTACGTATTCGCGCGATAAGAGGATGTATTCCGATTCGGTGAGGTAAAAGCGCACCTTCACATTTTCGGTCTGGGAAACCATATTCAGGATCACCGGGTTGGGATCTTTACCCACGAAATCGCCCACCCGGGCCTGGGTCATCCCGATAATGCCGCTGATGGGAGAGTATATTTTTGTATATCCAAGTTCAATTTCTGTTGATCGAAGGTTGGCTTTCGCTGCATCCAGGGCAGCCAGGGAGGCATCGTACTGTGCCTGGGCTGCATCGAGGTCGCTCTGGCTGACGGCATTCAGCTCGGCCAGGGGTTTGTAGCGGTTGAGGTCGCTTTCTGCCTTGGCCAGCATGGTCCGGGCTTCTGCCACTTCGCTTTGCTGTGCATTTACCTTGGCTTCGAATGGCCGTGGATCAATGGTGTAGAGGAGGTCACCCTTTTCGACTTCTGATCCTTCCTCAAAAAACAGGCCTTCGAGAAATCCTTCCACCCTTGCCCGGATGGGAATATCTTTTTCTCCATAAATTTCACCGATGAATTCACGGTATACCGGAACATCTTTCTGGGATGCTTCCACAACGGTGATCTCCTGTGCCGGGATGCTGGCCTGTTCGTCACTCCCGCAGGAGGTCAGGATCAATGCCCCGGCGGCGAATAGGATGAGGGCATGATTCAATACTGTACGTATCATAGGATTAATGTATATGTGTTCGTTTTAGATTGAATATACGAAGATAGTAAAATACAATGTTCATCCACTTGTACTTCTTCAGATATCGGATTGGTCATTCTGACTGCCTGGAATGGGGTTGCAGATTGTATGTTTCCATAAACCCCCCGTTGATGAAAGAGGGTTTTTCCATCCATTTCATTTCCAGCATGGATGAATACTCTTTCATGATCCTGTTTACCCGTTCTTCCCGTTCTGCCTCCTCGTTACCTGTATCGAGGGCTGCTTCAATATCCACAATGATCTTCCCTTTAACAGGAGTGATGAATACCGGGATTATCGGTGCCCCTGTAAGGATAGAAAGTTCGGCAAAGGTGGCGCGGTAGCCCCGCAGTTTGCCCAGGAAATCAAGGGTGTGGCTCGAACGCCCATGTCCGCCATCACCTACCAGGTGAAGAATGTTCCCCTGCTCCAGCAATTCCTTTGCCTGGAATAGCATATTGAAGGCTTCGGATTCGCCGCCGCGTTTGAATACCAGTATCCCGGGACGTCGTTTCTTCTTCAGCCGTTTGAATTTTACTGACTCAGCACCTTTCTCTCCCAGGATGGTATAAAAACGCCTGAATCCGAGCCGCGGGAATATGGAAAAGGATGCCGCCGGAAGCCCGTAATGGCTGCCCAGCAAAATAATGCCCTTGCCTGAATCATAGTGTTTTTCGAATTCTTCCAGCCCCCTGACCTTCACGCGCCGGCGGAAGGCAAACCAGGAGAAATGCGACAGGGAAGAAGTGCGCCAGCCGTGGAGGTAATTCAGGTTAAAGAATCCGCTGATGGTCTCGCCTCTGTTCCATTTTCCCGGAAACTGGTCAAGGAATTCCTCAATGATGGGCATTTTCTTTTTGAAAAATCGCCGCTGTGCAAAGCGTGTTCTGCAGAACCATGAAATATACCACGACCCCAGACCATATGGGATGTAGCGGCTTCCTTTATCCGAATTAAAGAACTCGGTGATCCTGCGGATATTCTTTTTGGTCAGGAGGGGATTTTTCATTTTCCGCTTGATTGAATGTGCTTTGCCAGACTCCGTATGTTGGGAGTGGCCAGGCTGGTTTTCAGGTCGATCTTCACCCCGAATTCTTTTTCTACTTCACTCAGGGCCACGAAAAGCCCGAGCGAATCAGCCCCCAGCTTTAAAAAATCTTCGTTTACACCAATGGTGGATTTTTTTAGGACCTTTTCAAATATGCGACAGAGTTTTTCTTCGAACTGGTTTGCAGGGGCTTCTTTTTGCTGTTCCGCAATATACTCCCATTCCGGATCCGGGAGTGCTGTTGGGTCGGTCTTCCCAACGCTGTTCTTGGGAATTTCCCCGATGGGAATGATATAAGAAGGGATCATGAAATCCGGAAGGACCCTTACCAGCAACGCCCTGATATATTCCATATCGGGGTTTTCCGCTCCGGCGGGAACAATATAGGCGATGAGTTCCTCCCTGCCTCCCGGGTTTTCCCTGAGTACGCATACGGCTTCCCGAACATCATTGCTTTGAAGCAACAGGTTGATGATCTCTCCGAAATCGATGCGGTAGCCCCGCAATTTCACCACCGAATCCTTTCTTCCTGTATGCACCAGGCAGTTATCGTCGAGGAAGTATCCCATGTCGGCGGTACTGAAAATCCTGAGTGCAGGATTTACGGGATCGGTGCTGAAATCCTTTTTCTGCAGTTCGGGTTGCCGGTGGTAGCCTTCGGTAAGGTATTCGCTTTTCAGGATGATCTCCCCCTGTTCCTGTCCCCTGACCTGTTTGCCGTGTGCATCCTGCAGACTGATCTCCATTCCTTCCACCGGGTAACCGATGGGAACGATATTGCTTTTTATCGTAGTATCGTGGGCCAGGGGGAAACTGCGCATCAGGTAGGCTTCAGTACTGGCATAGATGTTTACCATGAAGGTTTGTTTTCTGAATATTGCCCGGGCTTTTTCAACATCGCTCCGGTACAGTGTTTCGCCGCCGAAAAGCAATAGCCTCAGATCCGGGTAGTGGGTCTTTTTCTCTTGCACGGCAAGGAAATGCCTCAGAAATGACGGGATCATCATCCCGAAACTGATCTTTTCTGTTCTCAGCCATTCCGAAAAAGCATGGAAATTCCCTTTACGGAAAGAATAGGTCTTGAGCTCACTCCCGTTGAGCAGGGCCCCCAGCAGGGGAAGGGCATGGGCCGAAAAGCCGAAACTCAGGTAATAGGCTGTTTTGTCGGACGGATAGATGGGGTACAAGTCCGACATCCGCCTGATGAAATGCACCATGTTTCGGTGGCTCTGCAACACGCCTTTGGGGCGGCCTGTCGAACCGGAAGTATACAGGGTGATCGCATTGTCGCCGGGATCGGTCCGGATCTGGGGTTTGCATTCAGGGATCTCCTCACCGGGTTGATCAGCAGAAATGATAAAGCGGTCTTCGGAATATCCGCTAAGCCTTTCCCTGAGATCTTCTGTGCAAACGATCATCCTGCTCTGGCTGTCGTTCAGGATGGCTTTGTTCCTTTCATCAGGGAATGAAGTATCGAGTGCCACATAGGAGCGTCCCGAACGCAGGATCCCCAGTATGGCGATCACCTGGAAAACATTGTTTTCGCAGAATATGCCAATATTCCCTTTTCCGGGTCCCAGGATCCCCAGTATGGCGTGGGCCAGTTTATTGGAGGCCTTTTGCAACTGGAGGTAAGTCAGGGAATGAATCCCGTCCGACAGGGCAGGATGTTCCGGGATCATGGCCACAATATCGTCAAAACGCCCATGAATGCTCTGCTCAGCGGTGCTGAATGGGATAGGGTCGTTCATTTGATCATTTTTTAAGACTTGGAATGCATGCTTGCTCCATTCCGCGACATAAATATACGGATAAATTTAAAAATTTGCATATAAGAAAGAAATATCCGTACTGCTCTCATACATCAGCAGGCAAATGAGCACGGCAATGATGACCGTGCGTATCAGTATTTTAAAGATCACCTTTTTCATGCAGGTGTTGTTTTATCATTTGGTAGATCATATAGGCTCCATAGCTGGAATGATGCTGGTTGTCGATGAAGGTCCCGGGGATCTTCCCCAGCTCGCCGGCATCCACAAAGTCAGCATTCTCTTCTTTTAATATGTTCCGGATATGCTCCACTCCCTGAACATAGGATTCCAGGTATGAGGGCTGGTATTTTTCAACAAAGATCTCGTTCACGGGGCCCAGAACAAAAAGTACATCAACATGCAGCTCATTGCAGAGATGGATAAATGCCCGAAGTTCATTGTCGCGGTATTCATCTTCCTGCAGTGGATTGAGCCATGTCCTCCCGTGGAATTCATGCGTAATGTTCCAGCTGGTATCCAGGTAGGTAGTGTCGATCCTGCCCAAAAACGGGAATTGATCCAGCCCTGACTTCCGCTCCGCGAAATTCTGAAGGTCTTTCTTGTAGTCTGTCGGGAAGATCCAATAGCGGAGATCCCTGAAATAGGGTTTTCTGATCGTTCTGAACCAGTTTTCCAATCGAAACAAGGCTTTTTCGGCGGGATTCAGTTCCTGTCCGTAGGGGGCGGATACCTGCTCAAATTTAGGGTATTCTGTAGTATTTTTAAGGGTGTTGAGCAGGCTTCCGTAATTCAGGTAGCGTATCCAGTAACTTTTCCTGAAGCCTTTCAGTTCGCTTCTCCAGTAAACAGGGTTGATGAAGTATATCAGGCGAAGCGAATCCACTTCCTCCCGGTGGTTCAGCAGCATGGCCATATGCAGCCCGCAGGTCCGCCCGGCACCGCCCAGGATGCTGAAACGGTTCGGATAGGAGGTATCCTGGTCCAGAAAATTATAATAGTTTCCGTCGCGCTGGGTGGTGGATTCAGAAGTCCCCATGCAGATATAGCCATCGTTTTTCTTTACGGAAAGAAGGAATTCGGAAACATGGGGCTGATCGTTGAAACGGAAGTGTTTTCCCTTGATCCAATGGATTTGCCGGTCGGTTCCCTGTACGGGATATTCGGGAATGAAGAACCATCCCAGGATGAGAAGGAGAATCAGGATGGCGAAGATGAACTTCCCGTATTCGCTCAGGGTGCTGGTTTTATATATGTACCTGATCCAGTTCAAAATATAATGGTGCTTATGATGTACGACAAATCATTTCCGGAATAGTTGAAAAACATCCATCCGAAACTCACGAAAATAAAGGTAAGCAGTATACTGCCACCCTTGTATGCCAGACTGCTTTTAAATTTTTCCGGCAGGGGAACATACAACTGCCAGGCTTTACCGATGGCGAGACCGATTCCGTGCCAGAGTCCCCAGTAAGCGAAGTTGATGGTTTCTCCGTGCCATAACCCGCAAATGAAAAAGGTGATCATGTATCCGCTAATGGTCACTGTTATCCTTGGGAAACGCGGGAACAGCCTGTTCAGCAGGGCCAGGGAGGGTTTGAACACATAGGCAAAAAGGAAGTTGGAAAAGGTGATGTGCCAGCGTTTCCAGAACACCGAAAGGTTGCCGGAAAAATAAGGGTTGTTGAAGTTTTCGGGGGTACGTATCCCGATCAGGTAGGCGGTGCCGATGGCGATATCGGAATACCCGCTGAAGTCGAAATAGATATATGCGGAGTATGCCAGCAGACTGAGCATCAGTGCTGTAAATGGAGAGAATTCCGGTATGAGTATACTGTAGTCGAGGGCATAATCGATCACCAGGGGCACGATAAGCAGGGTTTTTACGGCCCCGATGAAAATGCGGCTGATCCCGGCAAAGAACAGGCTGCGGTGGTATTTGAACCGGGTATTGCCGATCCAGTAGTGGAAGTTTTTGTAGGTGTCGATGGGACCGGCCAGGTAGTTGGGGAAGAAGAAAATATAGTTGAGGAAGGTTAGCAGGTCGGAGCGGCTGATCGTTTGTCGATACGACTCCACCAGCCAGTGAACGTAGCGGAAGAGGATGTAGGAGATCCCGAGTTTCTGTACCGATAAGATGGGCTCATTGATGAAGGAGAGGTAGGAACCCTCCAGGATATGTTGCACAAAGGGATAATTCCGGATGCAGAACAGGGTGATCACGAACAGGAGGGCAAGGCCCAGGGCCCAGGCCGACTTGCGTCGCTGGAGCAACTTCCCGAGCAGAAATACCAGCAGGCTCAGCACCCCGAGCACGATGATGGTATGCTCCACGATCACCGTTAGCAATACCAGCACACTCCCGCCGATCACCACCAGGTTTTTTACCGCACGCACCCTCACAAAAACCTTGAGCACATTATACACTAGCACAAAAAGCGCGATGTAGATGAACACTATGTAGTCATTGAAGAACAAGCTGCTTGCTGGTTACTGGTTACTGGCTTCTGGCTTCTGGTTACTGGTTTCTGGTTACTGGTTTCTGGTTACTGGTTTCTGGTTACTGGTTTCTGGTTACCGGTCTTCTGAATTCTGAATTCTGAATTCTAAATCATTATTCATTATTCCTTGTTCCTTGTTCCTCTGTTCGTTATTCCTCTGTTCCCCTGTTCCTTCTATTCACCAAACAGGGTTTTTAGTTTACGCTTGACCTCTTCCGGATCGGGATCGATATCGAATACCATGGAAGGTTTAAGATAGTGGAGTTCGTTTTCATTTTTAAAGCGTTCTTCTCCACCGCCGGTAATGTTCAGCATGATCAGGGCATCTTTTTCGACTTTTCCTTCTTTTACGGCATTGATCAGTGTTGCTGTGGCCACTGCGGCGGCGGGATGAATATCGATCTTTTCCGTTTCTTCGAAAAGGCTTGCAGCGCTGTAGGCTTCTTCGTTGGATGCAAGCAGCACATCGCCCCCGGCATCGTTCATGGCATCGAAGAGTCCGCCGGTAAGGGAATAGGGAGGCTTGCGGTTTGAAAGCACTTTGGCCATGATCTCCATCACCTGTTCGCGGGCCTGCTCATCCGAAAGGGGAAGCATATCCCTGGAGCCGGCTTTCCATGCATCGTAAATGGGCTGGAAGGGTTTGTTTTGCGAAACCATCAGTTTCATTTTTCGGGTTCCAAAACGTCCGTCCTCTATGAGTCTGAGATTGGCTTCCCAGGCTGCGATGGCGCCCGTGCCGCTTCCGATGGCCTGGAAATAGTATTCGGGGATCTCGCCGATGGTGCTAACTGCGCTGAGCACCGTGGTTCCCATGCCGTCGCGGCGGGCCACGTTTTTGGCTCCGCCCTCCGGGATGAACATGTCCATGCCGGCGGCAATATTCGAAAGGTGGATGGCATCGAAATAATCGCTTCCGCTCCGCGAAACGACCAGTTTTACATTATCCTTGATGGGGCGGTCGAACCAGAGGGCCCCGATATTGTCTTCGGGAACGCACAGCAGCAATGGTATATCGTTATCGGAGCATACCCGCGCAAAGGAGCGGGAAGTGTTGCCGGCAGAGGCTACCACAAGGATCCTGTCCATGTCGGGCGACATCCTGCCGCAAACGCTGTAGGCTTCTGTTTCCTTGAAGGAGCAAGTGCTCATTAATCCTCCTTTTTCGGGCCAGTAACCACTGAAAGTGATGTACAGTTTGCTCAGGCCGAGTTTTTTTGCCAGTCCTTCGCTTTTATAGGTCAGCGGGGCTGACGAGCCCTTCAGCTCCCGCTGGATGGGTAGCCAGTTGGCAAAGGTATACAGTCCGTGTTCGGGCCCGCGAAGCTGCAGTTGCCGGTCGCTGTATACAGCCCTGACAAAGCCCGGGGTTCCGTTTTCGGGCGGGTCGAGGATCCAGCCGGTATCGTCGAAGACTTTACCCGAAATGAGCGACTGGAGTTTATAGGAGGTTTTTCTTGCCGTATTCATGAAGCTGCTTTGTTTTACTGCGCAAAAATAGGAAAGATTGTGGTTTTTCTTATTTTAGCTCAAATATCTATTCATATGCCACTGATAAAAACTGAGATCCGTGAGAATATCGGAACGATTTGTTTCAACAATGATGAAAAAAGGAATTCGCTTAGCGCGGAATTGCTGGAAGAATTTTACGCCGCCTTTGACCTGATGAAGGCGGAGAAGGTGCGCGTGATTATATTGCGTGCCAATACGGGGACAAAGGTCTGGTGTGCCGGACTGAACATTGCCGAATTGCCTGAGCCCGGAAATGATCCGCTGTTTTACCATCATCCGCTGGAAAAGATCATGCGCCGCGTGCAGAAGTTCCCTGCACCCGTGATCGCCATGATCGACGGGAGTGTTTGGGGGGGCGGCTGTGACCTGGCTTTTGTATGCGACATCCTGATCGGAACGGAGAAAGCCAGTTTTGCCATTACCCCCGCGAAGATCGGTGTGCCCTACAATACCACCGGTATCGTACATTTTCTGAATATGGTTGAGTTGAATGTTGCCAAGGAAATGTTTTTTACCGCCCGCCCCATCGATGCAAAAAAGGCTGAAAACCTCGGAATACTGAACCACCTTGTCGCACCGGAGGATATAGAAGCCTTTACGTATACGATGGCCGAAGGCATCGCCGCAAATTCGCCGCTCAGCATAGCCGTGATCAAGGAACAGCTGAACATCATGGGAGCTGCACGTCCGATCAACTCTGAGTTTTACGAGAAGATCGATGAACTCCGCCAGATCGCCTTCAACAGCGAAGACTACCGCGAAGGCATCCGTTCCTTTTTCGAAAAGCGCAAACCCAAATTTACCGGTAAGTAGGGGGCTGGCTGCTGGCTACTGGCTACTGGTCCCGATAAGACGCAA
>NPID01001692.1_pt1 | contig 17103 bp, 9 predicted proteins | sample 8637491 | NCBI WGS metagenome assembly NPID01 (sample SAMN07420843, study PRJNA396082) | bioreactor metagenome | isolation source: sample BA6 brine-fed electro-methanogenic bioreactor BA | place: Japan: Kochi | collected 2016-06-14 | reverse complement strand
TTATCACCAAGTTATTAACATATTCTATTGATATTCAAAGGGTTATAAAATTTTTGTCATGTACTTAGTTAATTATTATAAACTTCTCTCTAAGGTTTTCATGCTGAGTTTTGATTCTTAATATATATAAACCAGGAGCCATGTGGCTTGTATTTATATATAGCTCATCATTCCTTTTTACCAAACTTTTTGATTGAATAATATTGCCTGAAATATCAACTATATCAAGAATTCCATTTTTAATATCTCCCTGGAGGTCGTATGAAACTATAATGTAGTTCTTTGCGGGATTGGGTTTAATCTTAATATGAGAATCCAAAACAAAATCTTCAACAGGCATTGAAAAGATTATTCCTCTTTTAAGAGAGATAACATCAGGTAAATAGAATCTTTCCTTATAAGATAAATAATTAGTGGCTGCAAGTAAATTTCTGGCTCGGGTACTGATTCCGGGAAGGTTTTTATTGTAAATCAAAAACAATTGGTTAGCTGCTAAGCTATCGATATGATTTTCAGGAAAATTGTTTGCTTTTCGTGAAATGAGAACATTAAAAAGATCTGTATAGCATACTATTATTGAATCTTCTAATGGCCTTAGATCAATATTTGTTGGAATATCATTCAAAATATTCCTGGCCTCAATTGTATCATTTTGATTCAGGAATAGAAAAGCCAGCTCAATTTTTCGACCAATAAATAATTCATTTTCGATTATAGGAATAATACTATCTGCCGGATTTTCTGAATTAAGTGTATCCAAATAGGCTCTGGCCAGGCTGTTTAGCGTCTTATCCCTTTTGTTTTCCCATGCTCTTTTATTAGAAATTAGCAAATCCATAGCGTCCAGGCTATATTTCTTATTGATGATTTCCTGCTTCATATATTCAGGCAAAGGATTACTTCTCTGATCGAGTTGATCTATGTGTTCTTCTTGTTTAGGAGAATGAGGATTGGCAGTTAAAACGTCTCTGATGAAAGGACTTGGAAGTGCTGCTTCATTTTCAATCGAAGCTGAGATCACAGTATCTGATAAATAGGGAGAGCTATTTAACAATTGCTGACGTAATGCTGTACCTTGCGAATAATTACTGTTTTGAATATCATTTAAAAGGATAGCAGTACTTCCTCCGTCAACTTGTGAAGATATATCCGAATTAATAGAATTGACTAGGTTTGTTTCAGTAAGTAGCATCCCTCTTAATTCTTCAGTACTAGTATTGGTAAAAGATGAGGGGCAGGATTCAGATTTTAAGTATTCCTCATCCATATGGTGAAATAATATGAGTTCTGTTGAATCATTAACATTCTGAGGATATATGCGTGGACCTTGAATGCTATAATTGTGATGTAGATAATTGAAATATTCGGTAGTGTCATTTAGAAAATTAAAAAATCTAAAATCTGTAGTATCTGGCCCTTGGGGAAAAACAGTAAATGTATTTCCGGCAGGTCCTGTAGTTGTTGAATCTGTGGGACTGCCCTGATACTCTGCAATTCCTTGATCAAGATTGAGATTTCTTATTGAAGTGTCAGGCACAACAAAAATGTCATTTTTATTCTGAGTATAATCATTGCATTTTATGCAAAGGCCGGTAGAATCACCTCTGTTTATACCTTCTATTATAGTGGCGTAGAAATTCCCTGTAAAGTCATTATTAAATACTTCATTATTTGCTGTGCCAGAGTTTTTTATGTAAAGGCCTATATAGTTTTTATCTGCAGCAATAAGTCCATAAGAAGAAAAAATTGAGTCTTCCTCTATTTGATATCCAGTACAATCGTCCAGATAAATACCACAAATTGTATCTTTTATAACATTTAGATCTCCTTTGGGGATAACTTCAATATTATTTAAAACAATTGATGAATTTGTAGTGCCGGAAAGATATATGCCGCATATATTGTTTTCAAAATTAGCTCCCTCAATAGTAATCAGCCGAGATGAATTCCATTCCAGCGCATAAACCCCATATCTTAGATTTTGAAATTGGCTCCTGATAGTACTGGAATCCGGGCATGGATTGCCGGAACCGGTACAATAATCATCTACCCTAAACGAACTGCCTGTAGAATAAATTCCGTATCCTTTATCCCTATCCAAGTTGAAATAAGCATCGCCATGCTCAGATCCTTTGAAATTACATCCATAGAAATCAACATCTTTTACTTGTGATAATACAATATGCTTATCAGGAGGGAAATACTCAAACTCATCATTATTATCAGTTTCAAACAAACAGTTTTCGAATTTGCTAGAATTCGGGAATTCAATTTTCTTATCGTATGGATGCAAATTTCTGTATGGCTGAAATTCAATATCAATAGTATTGTTTAAGAAATGTGCATTACGAGCCCTTACTATTCCTCCGGACCTTAGATATGGATTAGGTTCACTTGGATCAATGTTTTTGCTTCCTGCAATAATTGCGGTTTCAGCATATTCAATAATAGTGTTACTGTCTATTTTAACTACCCCCTGAAGACCAGAAAAATACTGAGTTGTATCATAATCACCCCATACTTCAATTCCATCCCATAAATCATAACAAACTCTAGTGAGAGTGGCTCCATAAAGATTTAGTTCTCCGCCCGGACGTACGATAATACCAGATTGTTTAACAAATTTAATTTCAGATCGAATTGTTAGACTGTATCCGGAATCAACAATTATTGTGTTTTCAATAATTTGATCAGATGCCCACACGGTGTCATTGTCAATATGTATACTACCTGACTCATATTGATAATTGCAGAGCTCATTAAAAAAACTATCGCAGGGGCCTATTAATGCATCGTTGTCGTTGCAATCCGGCTGGTCAGGACAATCGGGGCAAGTGTCGGGTTTCGCTCCTATGCCCCACCAATAATAACCATCACCGTCTTTGTCAAAGCAATTAACATCATAATGGTGAGAAGAGTTTGTATCAAATATTTCAAGTGGTACTAATACTGCCCTAACTTCTTTAATAAGACCATCCCTATGTTTTTCTTCATAAAAGTGAGATGATCGAGAGTCTTTAAAAATCCAGATTGCCACACTATCCTGATAGTCTGTTTTATAGCCGACCAGAGCCATAGCATGATCCATAGCTGATCCCTCAACATCTACCACGACTGACAAGGGACCATAATTGATAAGGGCCTTTTTTAGACTATCTAAATTTGATTTCATTATCCCTATTAGAGTATCAGCGAAAACCAGAGTATCAGAATAATCACATGTATCATTGCAATTAAAAATGTCTGCGTTTTCTCCACCATATGGGAAACAATCCTCAGTTTTTACCCCGTGGTCAATCGCTGTACTAAATGCACTATCTGGTTCTCCACCGGATTCACAAGTTGCATAGGCACTACAAGAAAACAAATACTGCTCTGATAGGTTAAAATCAAGATGTTTATTATAATATAGATTAACTAATCCTTCAAATACAGCGATAGGTCCAAAAACCCAGCAGCTGTTACAATTTCCCTGACTACTTTTTGGAGTCAACCATCCAGAATTATCAAATTGATTGTCCCAATACATGGATGATGTATCGCTTGCGTCATGTCTGCTTCTCCAATCATAATACTTTACGTAGGCGGAGTTTTCTGCAGAATAATTCATAATTCCTGCAACTTCATACACGCCACCACCGTAATAATCATAACCTCGCAGATTGTATTTCTCTCCATGAAGAACGACCTTTTGCTCATAATACATCGCAACTTCAGAATTATCCGAGGCAATCCAATCCATTCCAAAATCCGCGATTCTTAAATTTAGAGTGTCAGTTTTTTTACTATCCAAAGATCTTTTAGCTGCATATCGGTCAGACTCTGCATTTGTGCATTGCTCATTGGAAACAACTATTTCATCTATGGTTAATGATGCATTTATTATCTCGACGCGAATAGAATAAGGGGTTAGTTCATCCAGGCAAAAAGTCTCATCATATATATCATTAACAGAAAATGAACTCTTTGTCGAGATTAGTGGATAAGCTTCATAGACCATATATTCAGTAGAGTCTGAGTCAGTGAAGATAACTCTAACTAAACTTGTGTCGCTGTTCAGGACAATATCTCCCGACATTTTTATCCCATATGATGTATCGCCTTGGGAGAATGGGTAAATAACACCATCTGTCGTGAATGTTGTATCAATGGAGATTGTTTGTGAAATTGAAATTAGAACATAAAAATATGAGAGTAATAGTGTTAAAATGGTTTTTGTTAGATGCATGATGCTATGTTTTTGGTTTTTATTCGATTTATCTACATAGGTTTCCTCATTATAAAATTCTCAATATGGTGTTCTAATAACAGACACCAATTTAAAGAAAATTCTTGAATTAGGTTTAAGAACATTCCGAAATAAAGATCGACCTATTTTATATTGCTTTTTCAAACAATAGAAAATAAGTCGGCAAAATTTCACAAAACTTTCAGAAAGTTTTAAGAAAAATCAAAATGTTTTAAAAAACGCTGTAAGAGCTTGTATAATAAGTGGCTGGGGAAATTCGTCAGGACGGAGCCTGTCCCGAGCCGAGGGGCTGCATCCCGAGCCTTCGGCAGTTTTGAGTTTTGCCCCTCGGCTGCGCTCGGGATGACAATAGTTTTGAGTTTTGAATTAAATTAAAACTTTAAATCCAAAATTTAGAATTTGATCGGTATCCCTTCTACCAAGTAGGTCTTGAGAAGCTCCCGCTGGCGCGCGTCTCTCTGCCTAAAAGTATCCCTTCTATCCCCGCTGGCGCGCCAGCGGAGCCAGCACCAGTGCATGGCACCAACGGAAGAATAAATCCAGGCTGAGCATTATATTACCAGAACACCGTGTACAGCACCACCAGGATAATACAGATCGCATAAGCCGAAATATTGAATGCCCTGCCGGTTCTGAAAGTTTCATTGGTAACTTTAATGGCTTTCGGATCATCGTCAAGTTTATTGGTTGAAAGGCTTACAAAAACGATCACTACCATGGTGATGAGGAAGGTGTAGAGCATCTGGTCCATCCAGGGGAGTTCCAGCGGCATGAGCTTCAGGGCCAGGGCAACCGGGATGGAGGCGATCACGCCGATGATGGCCCCTTTATTATTGGCTTTTTTATAAAACAGGCCCAACATGAACACCGCCAGTATGCCCGGGCTCACTACTCCTGTATATTCCTGAATGTACTGGAATGCCTGTTCGATATTCCCCAGTGCCGGGGCCACGAAAATGGCTATGAGGAGGGCAGCTCCTGCCGCGATGCGTCCGACGAAAACTTCCCTGTTCGGCCCTTTTTTGGATGCCAGGTAGGGTTTGTAGATGTCCATGGTGAAAATGGTCGAAGTGGAGTTCACCATGCTGGCCAGAGACGATACGATTGCGGCGGCCAGTGCAGCCACAACCAAGCCTTTAAGCCCTGTCGGGATAAAGGTGCTGATAAGCCAGGGATATGCCTTGTCGTAGTTCATGCTCCCATCGGCCTTGACAAAGGCATCCTGCACACCGTCGATGAGGGTGGTGCCTGCGGGTTCGGTGAACATCACGAAAGCGATGATGCCCGGAACCACCACAAAAAGGGGGATGAGGAGTTTCAGGAATGCGGCGAAAACGATCCCCCGCTGGGATTCGCGCAGGCTTTTGGCGGCCAGGGTGCGCTGGATAATGTACTGGTTAAACCCCCAGTAATAGAGGTTTGCAATCCACATGCCGCCGATCAGCACCGCTATACCCGGTAAATTCATGAATTCCGGGTTGCTCTTTTTCAGGATCATCTGGAATTTATCCCCGGCAGTGGTGTAGATATGGTCGAGGCCCTGGAAGATCCCCCCGTCGGGGGTAACATTGTTCAGGGCGATGATGGTGGTGATCACCCCGCCGGCAACCAGCATGGCCACCTGGATCACATCCGTCCAGGCAACTGCGGCCAGCCCGCCGTAAAGGGAATAGGCCGCTGCAAAAAGCGCCAGCGCATAAATGGCCGGCCGGATCAGGGAACCGTCGCCCTGCCCGAGTATAGTATCAATAGCTTTCCCGCCCAGGAACAATACCGAGGTCAGGTTGACAAAAATGAACAATGCGATCCAGAATACCGCCAGTATGGTCTTCAGGTTGGTGCTGAACCGCTTTTCGATGAACTGGGGGATGGTGTACAGGCCTTTTTCGATGAAAATGGGAAGGAAGTACTTCCCGACGATGATCAGCGTGAGGGCTGCCATCCATTCGTAGGTGGCAATGGCCAGGCCGATGGCCATGCCCGATCCCGACATGCCGATCATCTGCTCCGCCGAAATATTGGCCGCGATAAGCGAGGCCCCAATGGCCCACCAGGGCAGCGATTTGCTGGCCAGGAAATAATCCTGTGCGGTTTTTTTAACCCCTTTCTTTCCCCTTGAAACCCAAAGCCCGACCCCTAAGATCACCAGGGCATAAAGGCCGAAAATAATATAGTCGATGGAGGTAAAACTATTGTTCATGCCGGAAAATGTTAGGTTTAGCGTTTGCAATTTAATGAAATTGGGGATAAAGGCCTGAAAAGTTTTTTTGATCTCCTGAAAAGGGAAATGAAAATAAAGTATATTTGCTTATTCACTGGTGTCCCGCACAGGCGGGATGAAAAGGGAATGCCGTGGGATTCGGCAACAGTTTCCGCTGCTGTGATCTCCAATGCTTTTCAATACCAAGCCACTTTTCCGCTCCGCGGGATGGGAAGGCCTTGAAAAGGGGAGTAAGTCAGAAAACCTGCCAATGAACAGCGGTTTTGCAACCTGCGGCAAACAGGGTGCTGATCATTCGATATCTCCTGCCCGTAAAGGCGTCGTCTGCTGCAAAATCAAGTGTATTTATTCATTTCTAAACATTTAAGTATGAAAAAAAAGTACTTTTTTTTGCTGGCATTCAGCCTGATCTTCGGGCTGGCTACCGCGCAGGAGAACATTACGGAAGATGATGTGATCTCCGATTTCGAAAACCTCTTGCTCGAACCGGATTCCTACTGGAACGGTTCCGACCTCAGCGGCTCCTTTACATCAGGGGGCGCCGTATTCCCGAATGCCTACAACCCCGATTTTATGTCGTGGAGCCAGTGGGCCTACTCCAATATGGCCGACGACAGCACCGCCGGTTTCATGAACCAGTACAGCGCCATAACGGCTGCAGGCTATGATCCGCCGGCTTCAGGCGGCAGCAATTATGCCGTGGGCTATGCCATCAACGACTTTATCAGCCTGGAAGTGACCCCGGTACCGCTTCACATTGCCGACAGCATGCCCTTAATTGTTAAAGGATTTTATGTGACCAACTCAACCTATGCTGCCCTTTCAATGAAATTTGGCGATGATTATTCGAAAAAATTCGGTGGGGAAACAGGCGATGATCCCGACTATTTTAAGCTGATGGTTTGGGGCCTGCTCGGCGGAGCCGAAACGGATACCATTGAGTTCTTCCTGGCCGACTACCGCTTTGCAAACAATGCCGAAGACTATATCCTGGAAGAATGGGAATGGGTGGATACAGAACCGCTCGGGAAGGTCGACAGCCTGATGTTTTCCCTGGAAAGTACCGATGTTGGCGATTGGGGAATGAATACTCCCGGATATTTCTGCATTGACAACCTGGCGATCGCACCCGAGGATGCAGGGCTTTTCGAACCCCTGGCGGAGGCGGTTTCCATGCAGGTGTATCCAAATCCGGCCACGAAGCTGGTCAATGTTCATTTCGATGGCGCCCAATATGCTGATGTAAGCATTTATGACCTGAGCGGGATGCTGATCTACTCGAATGCGTATTTTCGTAGTGGCGGCAGGATCGATCTTGGCTCCATCCCGGCCGGCTGTTATATCCTGAAAGTACAGGATGGTAGGTCGGTGGGCACCGAAAAACTGATCCTGCGATAGCTTTGAACCATGATACGAACGATCATTTTAGGCATTATGCTGGGCCTGGCGGGAAATTCTTTTCTTCAGGCCCAGTACATTGCCAGCGTGCATGAGTATGTTCCGGCTCCCGGACAATTCATCAATGCGGCTCCCTGGGGAACGCCTTCATCAACCCAAAGCATTCTGGGAGGCATTGATGGCTCCCTGAGCCTGGGTGCTTTTGGCGGCTATGTGGTCTTCAGCTTCGCGGATCCCGTGGAAAACCATCCCGATAATCCCTACGGTGTCGACTTCAGCATCTTTGGAAATCCCATGCTTGGTTCTTCGGAGCCCGGGCAGGTTTTTGTTGCCAAAGACCTGAACCAGAATGGTATCCCGGATGATCCCTGGTATGCCATTGCCGGAAGCGATCATTTTTTTCCGGCCACTTCCGGAGATTATGAAATAACCTATGTTAATCCCGGCGGGGCCGAAGATGTGCCCTGGTCCGACAATCATGGGGGGGAAGGATATATCTATACCAATGCTACGCATGAGCAGCCATTTTATCCAGTGGCGGATTCATTCCCGGATATTCCCGTTACCCAATACACCCTGAGTGGTTATTCCCTGCAAGGCAGTATCGATACGGGCAATCCTGTTTTTGTTACCTCCGCGCAGCGGATGTTCGGCTATGCTGACAATCATCTGCGCGGAAGCGCTCCCTATACCCTTCCCGATAATCCCTATACTCCGGAGAAAGAAAATTCGGGCGGGGATGCCATCGATATTTCCTGGGCAGTGAATGCTAACGACGAATATGTTGATCTGGATGCAATTCACTTCGTTAAGGTTCAGACAGCCGTTTTGGGTGATCGGGGCTGGCTGGGGGAGATCTCTACGGAGATCACCGGCGCCGTGGATGTTGATCCCGATCCGGCCATTAGCGGTATTACGGATGCGATCGTGATCCGCGACCTTCCGCTCCTCATCGATACTTCCCTCATTCAACTTGATGCGTACGCCTTCCTGTCGGGAAGGTACAGCCCGGGAACGGCCATTGGCTGGGAAACGAATGTGGACTGGGCTGTGATCGATGAGCATGGCCTGATGACACTTACAGGATCGGGCGATGTTGCGATCACCGCATTCCTGCTCTCTGATCCGGGAATCTCCACAAGCATCACTTGCCACGTAGAACTCCCCTTTGCTGTTCCTGAATTTTCGTCATCGCGGATTAAGCTGTATCCGAATCCTGCCGGAGAGCAGTTCCGTATTTCGGGAATAAGCAGTGCCTTCATCGAGGTTTTTAGTATGGAGGGAAGGAAGATGCTGCAGATAGAACACTATGCTGAGTCGGTGCCGGTCAGTGTCGGAGATCTTCCAGAAGGCATTTACCTGGTCAGGATCACCTCCAGGGATCTACATCATACCCTTAAATTGATCAGGCGCTAAAGTGAGAAAGCTGACAGTCATATTCTGCATGCTGGCTTTCCTGGCCCCGGAGCTTCATAGCCAGGAACGAAAGGATTCGGTGTACCTGCTGAAAACGGTGGAAGTGACTGCCCTCAGGGGCTTCGGGAAGGAAAAGGCGGGGATGAAGGAAAGCCGGGTCGACAGCCTGGTGCTCATCAAGAACATCAATGCTTCCCTGTCTGACCTGCTGTCGGAAAACAGTCCGGTCTTCATTAAGGAGGAGGGCCGGGGAGCCATGGCCACGGCTTCTTTCCGCGGAACGGCCGCATCGCATACGCAGGTGAACTGGAACGGGGTGCCGATCAATTCGCCCATGACCGGAATGGTCGATTTTTCGCTGATCCCGGTGTACCTTGCCGATGACATAGGCCTTGCCTACGGCCCCGCAAGCATTGCTTCAGGAAGCGGCGGGATCGGAGGGAGCGTGAATATTTCGAACAGGGCCGGCTGGGAAGATGGGCTGAACCTGAAATACATTCAGGGAATCGGCAGCTACAAAACCTTTGAGGAATTCCTGGAGTTTGGTGCAGGCAATGAATCTTTCCGCTCGAAAACACGCCTGTATCATAATTACTCAAAGAATGATTATCCCTTCATCAACCGGGGAATTGCAACTATCGATCCGGAAAGCGGAGAGATCACCAATCCGGAGGATAAGAATAAAAACGCGGATTATAGCCTGTACGGAATTTTGCAGGAGTTTTACCTGAAAGCAGGGGCAAACAACACTCTTTCTGCCCGGTACTGGTTCCAGGGCTCGGAAAGGACCATTCCCCGGGCAACCACCTATGAGGGCCCCGATCATTCTAACCTGAACCGGCAGCAAAACACCGATCACCGCCTGCATGCGGAATGGAAGAACTTCGGGGAGAAATATTACCTGAGCATCCGCTCCGCGTATACCTTCAAAGACCTGGACTATTCCCTGAAGAATTTTGTTTCCGGCCTGGGCGAGGTGCCGGCCATCTATTCCGAAAGCCGCATCAATAGTTTCTTGAACAAAGCGACTTACCACCTCGACCTGCGCGACGATTTCTCACTGGAAATGGCCATCGATGCTGATTATCACAGGGTCGATACGCGGGATTCGGTGAAGAAGACCGGCTACCAAAAAGACCGTGCGGAGTATTCTTTTTTTGCTGCGGCCGGGAAAAGCTTCTTCGGCCGGTTGAGCCTGAACCTCATGCTCCGGCAGGATATTGTCGATGGCAAAGCCGTGCCCCTGGTGCCCTATTTTGGGTTCGACCTGCAAGTGAGCAGGGAAGAGAAATGGTTCGTGAGGGGGAACATTGCCCGGATTTTCCATCGCCCTGCGCTGAACGACCTCTACTGGCAGCCCGGGGGAAACCCTGATCTGGAACCGGAACAGGGATACAGCACAGAACTGGGAACCGACTACCGCCTGGAATATGGCCGGCATAGCCTTAAACTGGGCCTGACGGCTTATTTCTCGGAGATCAACGACTGGATCATCTGGGTGCCGAGCTACAAGGGTTTCTGGGAACCCGGCAATATCAGCAGGGTGGAAGCGAAAGGCCTGGAGACGGAACTTGGCCTTGAAGGCGCTTTTGGAAAATTCAGTTATACGGTTCTGGCCAATTATGCTTATACGAGTTCGAAAAATTACGGCGATCCGGCGGTCTGGGGCGACGAAAGCTATGGCAAGCAGCTGGTGTACGTCCCCCTCCATTCCGGGAACCTGATGCTGAATCTTTCCTTCGAGGGCTATTATATTACCTGGCAGCATAATTCCTACAGCGAGCGCTTCACCACTTCGAGCAATGATATCTCCCGCAGGGACTGGCTGTACCCGTATTATATGAACGACCTGATGTTCGGGAAAACCTTCAGCCTGGGCAAGGTCGGGCTTGGAGCGGAATTCAGGATATACAACCTTTTTAATGAAACCTACCATACGGTATTGTACCGGCCCATGCCGGGGCGGAACTACATGCTGATGCTAATGTTCAGGATATGAGAAAAACCTGTGTACATACCATCCTGATCTTCATTTTGCTGGCCCTGGCATCCTGCATGAATGATGATGAACTCTGGGAGCGACAGCCGGTGAAGCACGATCCGCAATCTTCGGGGGTGTTCATTGTCAATGAGGGGAATTTCGGGTATGAGAATGCCAGCCTTTCGTATTACGATATTGAGAATGAACTGCTGTACAATGATATTTTCTTCAATACCAACGGATTACCCCTTGGCGATGTAGCTATTTCCATGAGTATTCGCGACAGCCTGGGCTATGTGGTGGTAAACGGGAGCGGGAAGGTTTATGTGTTCAATGTAAACAACTTTGCCTTGCAGGGGAAGATTACGGGCCTGACCTCTCCGCGCTACATCCACTTCGTGAATGATTACAAGGCCTATGTTACCGACCTCTATGCCCGGTCGGTTGCTGTGGTCGATCCTGTGAGCATGTTTGTCAGCGGCCAGATCGATGTAAACAACAATGACCCCCTGTATTACCAGCACCCGACCGAACAGATGGTGGCGTACCAGAAATTCGTGTTTACCAATTGCTGGAGTTTCGATAATACGATTTTAGTGATCGATGCTGAACTGGATCAGGTTGTGGATTCGGTCGAAGTGCTGATACAGCCGCAAAGCATGGTCATGGATAAAAACAACAAATTATGGGTGCTCAGCGATGGCGGATTCGAGGGCAATCCATATGGCCACGAGCAGCCGGCCCTGATGCGTATCGATGCTGCGAGCCTGCTGATTGAAAAAGTCTGGAGGTTTGATCTCGATGACCTGCCTTCTGAACTCTGCATTAACGGGGGAGGGGATACCCTTTACTTCCTGAACAGGCATGTTTACCGGCATGCCATACAGTCTGCCGGCGATCCGACGGTATTTACAGAAAGCCCATATGCCGGGGCCAGCGGAGGTTTTTACGGACTGGCTGTGGATCCGGAGCGCTCGGATGTGTATGTTGCCGATGCCATCGACCTGGTTCAGAATGGTGTTGTTTACCGCTTCAATGCCGGCGGACAAGCGCTGGATACCTTGAAAGTGGGCATTATCCCGGGAAGTTTTTGTTTTAAATGATCTCCTTATTCATTCCCTGGCGGGAAGTGATGTTCGATTAATCTATGCAAGGAAAATTTCAGCTCTAAGCATTATTCAGGAAATAAACCTACCTTTGCCGCCTGTTTATTAAGGAAGTGTGCGAACGCACCCAACATGTTCCATCCAGCCTTTACTATAAATTTTAATCCATCACACAATGCTATTCAATGAAACGGGCCTTAATGGGTCTATGTTAAAGGCTGTAGATGAGCTTGGCTTTACAAGCCCGACCGCCATTCAGGAAAGTGTTATCCCGCATATTCTGGAAAGCCGGGATGACCTGATCGCCCTGGCCCAGACCGGGACCGGGAAAACGGCCTCCTTTGGTCTGCCGATCGTCCAGTTGACCGATATACAGGAGTTTGATACGCAATGCCTGATATTATGCCCCACGCGTGAGCTATGCATGCAGATCACCAAGGATCTCCAGGATTATGCAAAATTCACCAAAGGGCTGAAGATCGTGCCTGTTTATGGTGGCGCCAGTGCGGAACCTCAGATCAAAAGCGTGAAAAAGGGAGCCCAGATCATCGTTGGAACTCCGGGAAGGACACTCGACCTGATCAAGCGAAAAGTTCTCAAGGTGGGAAAGATCAAATGGCTGGTGCTGGATGAGGCCGATGAAATGCTCAATATGGGCTTCAAGGAAGACCTCGACGCCATCCTGGCTGGAACGCCGGAACATAAGCAAACCCTATTGTTCTCAGCAACCATGCCGAAAGAGATCCTGAGGATCGCCAATACCTATATGCATGATGCCCGGGAGATCTCGGTTGACCGGGAGATTGTCGGGGCTGAAAATGTCAGGCATGAATATTATGTTACCCAGGCCAAATACCGCTATGATGTGTTAAAACGCATCGCGGATATGAACCCGAGCATTTACGGGATCGTTTTTTGCCGGACCCGCCGGGAGACCAAGGAAGTTGCCGATAAATTTATGAACGATGGCTATAATGCCGATGCCCTTCACGGCGACCTTTCGCAATCGCAACGGGATCATGTGATGAACCGTTTCAGGAACAAGCACCTGCAAATGCTGGTTGCCACCGATGTTGCCGCCCGCGGACTCGATGTGAACGATCTAACCCATGTGATCAATTATAACCTTCCCGATGAACTGGATGTGTATGTGCACAGGAGCGGCCGCACCGGAAGAGCCGGGAAAAGCGGTATTTCCATTGCCATCGTTCATTCCAGGGAAACCAATAAAATTACCACCTTGCAGAAGATCACGGGCAAGTCGTTTAAGCGAAAACCCATTCCCGATGGAAGGGAGATCTGCAAAAAACAACTCTTCAATCTTATTGATAAGGTAGAAAAGGTGGATATGCATGAGGAGCAGATCGAAGAATTCCTGCCGGAGATCCTGAAAAAATTATCCTGGCTCAGCCGTGAAGAACTGATCAAGCATTTTGTTTCCGTTGAATTCAATCGCTTTTCCGCTTATTATAAAAATGCTCCCGACCTGAACCTTGAGGATGATAAAGGCCCGAACAGAAAAAAACGTGAAAAGCCGGAAGGGCGGCGGTCAGATCGAACCCATGAATTCTCCCGCTTTTTCATCAATCTTGGGAAGAAAAACAATTTATCCACGGCCCGTATGATCGGACTAATCAACGATACCACCCACACCCGGGATATTGAGATCGGAAAGATCGATATCCTGAAGAATTTTTCGTTTTTTGAGGTGGATAAGCGCTATGAAGAACTGGTCCTCCAATCTTTTGGTGCAGGAGTGATATATGAGCGGACAAAGGTTTTTGTGGAACTTTCAAAACCTGAAACCGGCAAGCAAAAAAGCTCCCCGAAAAAGGCGGGCCGCCCCTATAAAAAAGGGCCAGGTGCAGGTAAGAAATATGGTAAGAGAAAACCAAAAAGATAGTTCGAACAATATGTGGCTGCCTTTTTGATGTTCATGATCAGTTTTCCTGCCATCAGGCATCTTGCTCCATCACTCTATCTCCAGGATCATAGCCGTTTTAGCGGGAATGCTGAGTTTCTTTTCCAGCGAAAAAGATTCCCCGGTCATGACATCGCTTGCTGAAGAGTGGGTGTCCAGCATTTCGGCAAATCGTTCCAGGTCCAGTGATTTCCCCTGGGCATTCTTGTTCATCACCACCATCACCTTATCCTTGCCGGTGTAACGGAAATAAACATAAATCCCGTCTTCGGGGGCAAATTGCATAAGTTTTCCGCTGTGCACGGCTGCAGAAGTTTTTCGCCAGTTCAGGAGCTTTTGCATAAAAAACTGTGCTTCTATCTGCTCCGGGCTTAGCCCTTTGCCGTTGACAGCATTCACTGTATCGCCCTTCCATCCCCCCGGGAAATCGGATCGGATCAGCCCGTGGTCGCCGGGGTTTTCCGTGCTGTTCATCAGTATCTCGGTCCCGTAATAAAACTGCGGAATTCCCCGCATGGTGGCGATATAGGCCAGGCCCATTTTGAAGAGCTCATAGTCTTCATTCACCTGGGTATAAAAGCGGGCCATATCATGGTTATCGGGAAAGATCACAAGCTCATAGGGATCGGGATACAGGAAGTCGAGTGCCAGCATTTCGTACAGCCGGATCAGTCCGCTGCCGTATTGCCTTTCTTCGCCGTTGAGGGCTTCCGTGAGGGCATGCTGTATGGGGAAATCCATGAGGGAGGGGAGGCAGGAAACATAGCCGTCGTGGTTTTGCTTGCCGGCCTGCCAGTAAGAAACAATGGCCGGCTTGGTCACCCATTCTTCCCCGACGATATTAAAGTCAGGGTATTCCTGCATCACCCGGCAGGTCCAGTCGGTCATGAATTCCTTGTCGGGATAGGGATAGGTATCCATGCGGATGCCGTCGAGTCCGGCAAATTCGATCCACCAGATGGTATTGGTGATCAGGTAATCCGCCATGAGGGGATTGCGCTGGTTCATGTCGGGCATGGTGCTCACGAACCAGCCGTCGCTGAAATGCTTTTTATCGTATTCTGAGGCATGGATATCCTGTACGGTGTTGCGCCGGTGGCTCGTATTCACGTATTCGCCCCCGAAATTGATCCAGTCGCCGGTGGGCGGGTCAAGCACGAACCAGTGTTCCGAACCGCAGTGGTTCATGATCATGTCCATGATCACCTTAATGCCTTTTTCCCTTGCGGAAGAACATAGTTCGCGGTACTGTTCATTGGTCCCGAAACGTTTATCCACCTTGTAGAAATCGGTGGCTGCATACCCGTGGTAGGAATAGGCCGGCATATCGTTTTCCACCACCGGGTTCAGCCAGATGGCCGTAAATCCCATCCCGGCGATGTAGTCGAGCATATTGCTGATCCCTTCCAGGTCGCCGCCATGCCGGCCGCCCAAATTGCCGCGANNNTTCTCTTTCATGCCTTTGATATTATCGTTGGAAGGATCGCCATTGGCAAAACGATCGGGGGTGATCAGGTACATCACGTCTTCTGGGCCGAATCCCTCGCGCGCTGCAGAAGCATTTTTCCGTTCCAGGAGTTCAAAGTCGAAGCGGGCGGCTTCATTTTGTTCTTCATCCAGCAAACTTACCTTCATCGTTCCCGCCTGGGCATCTACGCTGATCTCCAGGTAGATGAAAAGGTAGTTCGGGTTTTCCACGGAGTGGACCAGGGTGGTTTCCACACCGGGATAGTCGTATTGTGGCTGCAGTCCGGCCAGGTTCTCACCGTAAAGGGTGATCTGCACCACGGGATCCACCATGCCGGTCCACCAGTTGGGGGGGGCGATCCGTTCTATCTTTGATTGACTGAACAGGCTGAAGCTCATCAGCATTAGGACGAGCAGGGGGAAAAGTCGTTGTTTTGTTTTCATAGGATAAAAATAGTAAAATCCTGGCGGGAAATACGGGGAATTGCTATTCCGGTTTGCGGGCGGTATAGATCGCGGCAGATCCGCCCAGTACAGGATAATGCCGGAAATCAGTAAAGCCATTGCTTTCCAGGAGTTTTCCCACCTCTTCCGGGCTGTAATAATTCTTCGCGGATACGGCCAGGTAGCGGTAGGCCTTGGAGTGGCCCGACAGCAATCCGCCCAGCCATTGCACCCATACTTTCAGGTAAATGCGGAATCCTGCTTTCAGTATAGCGTTTGTCGGCTGGCTCGATTCGGCGATGACGAACTTGCCCCCCGGTTGCAGGGTGCGGAGGATCTCCGACAGGTAAAGTTCGGCAAATTTATTCCGGTAGGTGAGGTTCCTGAAGGCGAAGCCGATGGTGGTCACCTTGAAGCTATTGTCGGCAAAGGGAAGGTCGGCGGTATCGGCAAGCACGAATTCGATGGGCTGTTTTTTGATGCGAAGCGCTTTTTTAGCAGCGACATCCAGCATGGGCTGGCTGAAATCGCTGGCGGTGATGGCGATGGCTTTCGGGCTCATTTTCGCGATGCGGATGGCCAGGTCGGCCGTACCGGTGCATATGTCGAGCACCTTGTCGGGATCTTCCTGCAAACACAATTTCGTGGCCTTCTTCCTCCAGCGCTCATCCTGGCCCAGGGTGAGTATGCGGTTCATGATATCATAGCGGCCGGGTACCTCGTTGAACATGCGAAACAAAGGCCGCCGGGCTGCTGCTTCTTTATCCATCTGATTATCTGCTTTATTTTTTCAAGAGCACAAAGATAAATTAATTCATCGGGAATGAGGGCAGGCTGCGGGCATCGTGCCGGGAAGGGATCTTCGACTCTATACGACCGGCTACCGGTTACCGGCTACCG
>NPID01004176.1_pt2 | contig 17243 bp, 20 predicted proteins | sample 8637491 | NCBI WGS metagenome assembly NPID01 (sample SAMN07420843, study PRJNA396082) | bioreactor metagenome | isolation source: sample BA6 brine-fed electro-methanogenic bioreactor BA | place: Japan: Kochi | collected 2016-06-14 | reverse complement strand
CCGCTCGAGAAGCGCGACAGGCTTCTGTGTTGGGTAGCCGAGACGCTCTCTTGCTTGAGAGTTGATGGGAGGGAGATCGTCCCACACGTTACTAATGAGCGTGCCGGGCATCTCGTCGAGGTAGCGCTTCAGTCGTGGTCGCTTGTCTTTGCTGTCCGGGTACCAGATTCGCCCTTCGGCATCCAGGCGCTCCATGGTTGTGAGCTCGTAGCGCCAACCCATGGTTGGACTCGCGTGGCCCTTCCACTCATACATCATATTCGGCCGAGGGCTCGGACTAGTCATGTCACTAAGCGTGTACCGCCGCCCATCTGGCTCTTGATAGCTGTACTTTGAGCGGATGTGTTCCTCAGAGTGAGGGAGATACTGCCGGTTCCATGTGTACTCGGCGCGATTATCCCGCACGTAGTAGAGCAGCGTGTCGGAGACCGCGGACCAATCCTTTGAGTCCGAATGGACATTAGTCCGGCGCCACGTGATATCGGATCGGAAGTTCTCAGGCCCAAAGATCGCGTCGAGAACGACCTTCAAGTAGTGACTCGCTGTCGGGTCGCAGTGGAGGTAGAGCGATCCGGTGGGCTTGAGTACTCGGTGGAGCTCCACGAGCCGCACGGTCATTTCGGTGAGGTACGCCATCATCTGGTTCGTGCCGATGCCGTGCCGGAGCGCGTCGACGATCGTCGAGACCGAGTCCGGGACACGCCCGCCGTTGGCGGCCGTGTTCGTCAGGTACTCATACTGCCGCTCGGCATCCGGTCCCCAGTGCCAGGTGTCCTCGAACGCGATGAGCTGCGCGTCGCTCTTGTTACCGGACTCATCACGGAAGATCACGTTGTAGTCGCGGTTGGAGTTGAAGGGCGGATCGAGGTAGACGAGATCGACTGCGGCGTCCGGAATGTAGTCCCGCAGGATGTTCAGGTTGTCGCCGTAGTAGAGGCGGTTGGTGAGCTCGTCGGTCATGTGGTCCTCTCCCCTCGGCGGGCCTGTTAGACAGTCTACTCGAGACCCAGACGGCCGTCGCCGGGCCGGTGGTTGCTCTTGCGGTTTGTGGTAGCGTTTGGTATCATGAGGACAGGACGGATCCTGGTGTGAGGACGGAATCATGGGCGAACTTCGTGAGAGATCACTTGCCGGCGGGTGGCGTCTGGTCACCGGCCGCTATGGCTCGTCGCCGGTCTTTGTGAGTCCGGAGGGCGACGCTTATACGACCGAGGACTCGATCCCAGCGGCTGATGTGGCGGCGCTTCTCGGCGTCTCCTCGACACGAGTGCGTCAGCTCAGGGGTGCCGGCCGGTTCGAGGCCTTCCCGAGCAAGAACAGCTACGAAATCCTGGTAGCGTCGATCATCAAATACATGAACGAGGGCACCGCCTCGATCCTCGCCCGCGAGGAGTCCGCTCCGTACTCCGTCGCTTCGCAGGGCGGGTACCGTATCGTCAGCGAAGAGGACGGATCGGTGCGCGTGACGACACCCTTCGGCCCAGTGAGTGGAGTGCTCGGCGAGTATTTCGACACACCGGAGGACGCGGAGGACGCGATCAAAGAGGCGATCAAAGACGGTTTCCCCGATCTGCCGATAGTCGGTGGTTCGCGGTGACTGAGGTAGAGATTCCTTGGCCGCTTCACCAGGGCTCTGCGCCGGACGCCGCTACCGAGGCCACGATCCGGGCGCGCGTCGCACGGGCATCGGCGGTGCGGACGATCTCGCGCATGTGTGAGAGCTACGGCATCTTAGCTGACGCGGAGTGCCGTGAGGGGATCGAAGAGCTCGTCGAACACATCACCGACGCGGTCGTAGCCGAGCTTGACGCCCGGCAAGCGTGTCAGGGGCACGATGTAGTGTGGTCCGCTGAGGGCGGTCTGGAGATCGGTGAGGAGAGGATAGGGTCATGAATCAAGTCGGGCTGATCGGTAATCTCGTGAAAGACGCGGAGCTCAAAGCCCTGCCTGGTACCGATGGGCGCATGGTGCTCGAATTCACGGTGGCATGGGACGAGCGCTACAAGACCGCCGAAGGCGGGTGGGATGAGCGCCCGCAGTATGTCGATTGTTCAGTCTATGGGCCGTACGGAGAGAAGCTCGCGCCGTACATGACCAAGGGTCTACGCGTGGGCGTGGAAGCACGGTTGAAGCACCGCACCTGGAAGAGCGACGACGGCGCGACGCACTCGAAGCACAGCCTCGAGGTCTACCATATAGACCTCCTGAGCGCGAAGAACGACAAGCCGGAGCTTGACGAGGATGAGTGATTCGCTCCACAAGATCCAGGGCGACGCGATCGAGCAGGCGGTCGGGGAGATCCGTGGGTGGGCGCATCTGTTCGACACCCGCGCCGGCCGGGGTGAGGGTGCGAGCCCGGAGGACCTGCGGGCGATGGCGGATGAGTGGTTCCGCAAGGTCGCGCTCGAGCTCGAGATAGCCGCGGCGGGCGGACTTGAGGCCTTCCGTGCCCGCGGGCTCGTACGATAAGCTTCATCCACGCTCCTTCGTCTCTGTGGTAAGAACGGAAGAGCGAGAAGGCCCCCGCCTCGGCGGGGGCCTTCGTCGTTCGGGTCACGGCGCGGAGGGGTCGCGCCGCCCAGGGGGTGTGATCGTAGCGGATGGACCTTACGCAGAGTTCAACGCGTTCTAAACCGGCGGTGAACGCAGGTGTCATGGCGGGAACGGCGTATCTCACAGGCAGCGAGCACCCCGTCCCTCTCTTGTATGCACTTACGCTTTGTGGTATCCTTGGGGCACCACAGAGACGAGGCACCAAGGCGGTGCCGGAAGAAAGGACCGCGGCACAATGAGTGAGCCAAACGTCTACAAGATGTGGGTCAGAGACGATCGCAGCAGCTGGAGCACCGTCGTGTTCGCGTGTTCGGCCGACGAGGCGGAGCGGGCCGGACGCGAGATCGAAGAGGCCAAGTGGGGCCGGCCGATCCTCGAGGTCTGGGGGATCGAGGCCGGCGGTGGCTACACGGCGCCGGGGATGATTGACGCATTCACGCGGGCGTGTGCCGAGCACGGACGACCCTTCCCGTGGCCGGCGGCGGACCGTCCGGTGACGAACTGACAAGGAGGCGGAGAGATCGTGGACCTCGATACTGCGAAACGCTTACGGCAGGAGATCGTGGACTTCGGGATTCGGGTACACCGGGGGGCTATGACCGACCACCAGCTCGCGACCTATCAGCGCGCGCGGCGCTCGAGCCGCGACGCGATGCGGCACATCAACGATGTGCGCGCAATGGCCGGGCGGTCGCTCGGTGGTGTGGAGCACCTTGCAGACAACCACGTGATCGACGACGGGGACGCCAGAGTGCTCGCAGCGGCGCATCACACGGTGCAGCTGATCGCCTCCGAGCTCGGCGTCTGGGCGTTGCGGTAATCCGTCGGGCCTCTCCCTTGTTGGATCTCCAGACGGCTCCCGGACCCGGGAGCCGTCGTTTTCCCCAGAAAGCGCACAGGCTCGGCTCGAAAACGGGTTCACCTAATGCGCCCTAAGGCCCGAAGGCGACCTCGAGCGATGGTCGGGTAGGGAGCGCGACCTGCGGTTTTGTGACTACCGGCGCGTGAGGTCAGCGCGGCTCGTTGTCGGCCCGGCGCTTGCCACTCGCGCGCAGCGGTCTTAAGAAGCGGCCGATGAGGCCGAGGACGGGGAGCGATACGAAGACGAGCGCGCCCTCGACGCTATCCTTGAAGAAGAAGGCGCAGGCCGCCAACATAAGACAACCGCCGAACAAGATCATAGATCCGACGGAGCCGCGGCGCTCCGCGGCGATCTCGGCGGCCACGTAAAGATCCTGCCGGTGGGACTCATCAGATGAGAAGGCGTCTTCCCAGGAGAGGATGCGTTCCTGCACGGGCTCGGGGTACGCAGCAAGATCATCGGGGGCAGGGAGCCGGCCGGACCACATCGAAGCGCATGTGATCGTGCTGCTAAGAAGTGCGACTGCGGCGGCCGGCTGGATCCGGCCGGCCTCGAGATCATCGACGATCTCGGCGATCGCCTCTTCGGCTAGGACGCTAGGCGCTTCGCCACAATCATCTTCAAGCGGCGTGCCCTCTGGTTCCGTCGCGCCTGCAGCGCCCACATCAGGCTCTCCCGTCGCGCCTCCGATAGCCGCTCCTTGTCGTCGAACCCGAAGTCCGGTATCAGGCAGCTCGTCATCTGTGCGTGCGTCATCCTCGTGTGCCCCTCGGTGAGAGTGCGCATCAGCCACGTCCTTCTTCCTTCTCGACGGCGTTTCGCGTTCCTAAGAGAGCCCTACCGCGCGTCCCTGAGTGATCCTATCTGTGGTGATGGTACCACTACGGGCCCGTGTCTACTCCCGGGCCCGCGCCACGAGGCGCGGGCAGACTGTCACCGGATCCCGCCTCCCGGTCGCACCGGCTGTCCGGGCAGGTTTGCCGGCCAGCCTCGGCGGTCGGTCAGAATGACCGCCGCGCGACACTAAAGCGGGACCGGGGGGCAAGGGCGCACCCCAGAGCCGCCGCAGCGCGCGGCGGCGGGTCACCGCGCCGATCCGGCGCGGGAAGAGCAGACCGCAGGGGCGCTCGCGCCCCTGCAACCCCTTCGCCTTGAGGCGCGATGGTGCCCGGTCGGGGCAGCATCCGTCAAGCCGCGCACACACGCTACCGGGCTGCAACCGAAAAGAGCACGTGACCTGCGGTTTCTTTACCGTTCCCCCTTGCTACCCCTTACGGTTTGTGGTAGACTCGAGGTACCACAGAGACGGGCACCGGACAGGTGCCGGAAGAAAGGGAGCGAGTCATGAGTAAGAACACAGAACAGATCCAGCCGCTGGTGCAGTCGGCGACGATGCCGGTGAGCATCTTGCCGATCGAGCTGATCGACCCCGACCCGGAGCAGCCGCGTCAGGGTGAGCGGGATGTGTCGGACTTGGCGCGGAACATGGCCCGCGCCGGCCAGCTTCATGCGGTCGCCGTGCGTTCCACGGAAGACGGTCGGTATCGGCTGGTCTTCGGCGAAGGCCGGCTTCTTGCGGCGAGGTCGCTTGAGTGGGAAGGTCTCGCCGCGTACGTCCTCGATGGCTTGAGTGCGGCGGAGGTTGCCGCGATCCAGCTTGCGGAGAACATGCAGCGGCACGACTTGACGGGTGTGGAGGCCGCGAACGGCGTACAGCGTGTGCTCGACCTGGGCGGGTCGGTGGAGCTCGCGGCCAACGCGACCGCCACCGAGGCAGAGGTCATTCAGCGTGCGCACACAGCCCGTCAGCAGATCGGTGAGGCCGCACCGACGACCCTCACGCTCGAACAGTACGGCGCACTTGACGAGTTCGCCGACGACCGCAAGGCCGTGGCCGCTCTCACGAAAGCGGCCGCAGAAGGCCAGTTCGCCTACAAGGCCGCCGAGATCCGGCACCGCCGCACGGTGGCGGCGCGAAAGGCCGTCACGAAGGGCGAGCTTGAGGCGGCGGGCATTCCGATCGTCAAGTACGACTACATGGGGCCGAACAAGCCGCTTGCGTGGATCGGCGTGAACGCGGACGAGCACGCCTCGTGTCCAGGGCACGCCGCGTGGATCGACCGCGAGGGCTTCGCCGGGTATGTCTGCACGCAGCCGCACCTGCACGGTCACGGGCAGAGCCCGGAAGAGACAGCGGAGCGCGAGGCCGAGAAGGCACGCCGCGCCGAGAGTGCCGCGCTGCTCGCCGAGCAGTACGAGATCGCCACGCCGCTCCGGCTGGAATGGCTCGCCGGATACGTGGCGGGCGGGACGTTCACCGCACCTGCGATGAATGCTCTTTACGGTCACGTGTGGGACGGCGGGATCCGCAGCGGCGACGACCAGTCGGCCGAGGCCTTCCGCGAGGTCGTGCTGCGCCACACGAAGAGCCGCGAGAAGCGGTTCGTGGGCCAGGTGCTCGTGGACTGTGAGTGCGACCTGCGCGGAGCGCTCCGGGACGTATGGCGGCTGAGCGAGGCCGAGACGGCGCAGACGCTCAACTACTTCCGACTGCTCAAGACGCTCGGCTACAAGCCCACCGAAGGCGACACCGCGTTGCGCGAGGCGCTGAACGAGCGTCTCGCCGCGCGGAGCGAGACGGCGGCGTAATCCCATCCCCCCTGCCCCGGCGCGGCAACCTCCCTCCGCGCCGGGGCTCCTTAGGAAAGGACGGCACCATGAGTGCGTACGTTGTAGAACCCCGGACGATCTGCGGACTGCTCGCGCTCGCCGCGCCGGAGCGTGGCGGCGCGTTCGTCTGGGCGGGACCGGCAGGCGAGCCGTACTGCGTCGGCGATAGCGCGTCTGCCGCCGATACGCTGCTCGCGCGGCACTTCACCCACGAGGAACTCGGCGCGGAGCTCCTGCGGGTGTGCCGGGCGTCGGTCGCCGCGCGATACGCGACCGAGGATCCCGATGACCCCGGCCTGCCGGGGAGCCGCGTCACGCCCGATGCGTTCCGCTTCACCCCGGTGCTTCTCGCGCCGATCGAGGGTCTGCGGCTGGCCGAGGAGTACGAGGCACAGGCCGCATGCGTGAGCTCCTACCATACGTCGATTGCGTGCACGTTCGTCGGCGCGCTGCGCCGCGTGCTCGTCAGGCGGATCCCGAACTTCGAGCTTCTTGATCCGCCGCACCTTCCGATCGTGCGGCAGATGTTCCGGGCAGCGGCGGGGCGGCGTCTCTACGACGCGCTCGCGCCGTTGTTCGTGGATCCCGACGAGCCGGTCAGCGGCGGTGACGTGGTGGAGCTCGTGGGGTGGGTTCTTGAAACCGAGCGGGCGCGGCTTGCATCGCAACTCGGAACCGAGCCGACAGCGCTCCCCGTCTGACCCCTCTCCCCTGCCGATGGTTGCGACGGCCCCCGGATCCGGGGGCCGTCTCCCGTTTCACCGGCCGGCCGCGTCACGCGGCCGGCGCAAGCCCCGGTCTTCACCGCGCCACGGGGCGCGGACAGGGCGCGTGCGGTCCGACACCGCAGCACCGGGCGCGCCGGCAGGTGTGCCGGGCGCCCTCGGCGGTCGGTCTGAATGACCGCCGTGCTGCCCGTGCCGGGCCGCATAAGAAGCCCCGGACGCCGCGTGTCTCGCGGCGTGACGGACCGCGCCGATCCGGCGCGGGAAGGACAGACCCAGACCGCAGGGGCGCTCGCGCGCCCCTGCAACCCCTTCGCATTGAGGCGCGATGATGCCCGGCGGGGCTGCCACCGTCAAGCCGCGCACACACGCTACCGGGCTGCGACGCAAACAGCGGTTGACCTGCTGGTATTCCTCACTTGCCCCTTGCTATCCCTTACGGCTTGTGGTAGAATCGAGGTACCACAGAGACGGGGCACCGGACAGGTGCCGGAAGAAAGGGAGCGAGTCATGGGAAAGAGCCGCAAGCGTTACCCCGAGGGCTTGACCGTCCAGCACGTGAGCACGTATCTCGTGCGCGAGGCGACCGCCGCAAGCGCGGAAACTATCACCGACGACCGGGACGCCGCGAGCCTGTTCCGCGAGGCGTTCGATTTCGATCACTCCGACCGCGAGGTGTTCGTCGCCGCTGCGCTCAACACCAAGAACCGAGTACTCGGCGTGTGGCAGGTCAGCGTCGGTAGCCTCAACGCTTCAATCGTCCACCCCCGCGAACTCTTCCGCCAGGCCGTCATGCTGGCCGCCGCGTCGGTGGTCGTCGGTCACAACCACCCGAGCGGCGACCCCACCCCGAGCGGTGCGGACATTCAGTTGACCCGCCGTCTGGTCAAAGCGGGCGACGTCCTCGGTATCGAAGTCCTCGACCACGTGGTGGTCGGCGACACGTCGCACGAATCGCTCCGCAATCTCGGACTGATGTAGCCAACATGCGCGGCGGCGGGGCGTACGCCCCGCCGCCTGAAAGGAGGCCCACGATGGCCGGTAAGACCCAGGAGAAGCGGAACGACCTCGCACGCGCGATCGATGCCGCGAAAGCCTACGCCGAGCGTGGCGGGATGGTAGTGCTCGAACCAATCCCCGGCGGGTTTCACGCGAACGATGCCGGTAGGGACGTGTACGTGACCGTGGCGGTCGGGCGTGTGTCGTCCGTAACCGTGAGCGAGCCGACCGCCGCACAGCGCCGCCGCGCGGCGCGCGCCGGATGGCGGCTCGACCGGATAGAACTACGGCTGCTCTCGGAGGACCGCGCGCTGCTGCGGCACATGAGGGCGTGCGCTATCGAGTAGGCCCCGCGTCCCGGCGCACCTACTCCCTGGTGTGCCGGGACTCCCCCACCGGGGCGCGCGCCCCCGGCGTGCCGGGGGCGCGTTCTCCTTGTCAACGCGCCGCGCGTGAGCGCGGCAGATTTCCAGGTCTGCGATCTCGCCGGCCTGACCGACAAGGAGTGATCGCGGCGGAGCCGATCCGCCGCACCCCTTGTGGACAGCCCGGACGCTACGGGCTACCTTGCGGGGCCCTTCGCTCGAGCTCGCACCCGTACCTTACCGCGCTGTCTCCGGCCGCGCCTGACCGACAAGGAGTGATCGCGGCGGAGCCGATCCGCCGCACCCCTTGTGGACAGCCGCGCCGCTCCGGGCGCCCTGTCGGGCCCTCCACTTCCGGAGTCACCCGCGCGGACCGTAGACATTCAACACCCCCCGCTCCCTCCTGTCGCAGACGTCCGCGTGCCCGCTTCGCGTGCCCGCTCCCGATCGCTCAGTCGTTCGCGCCCCCGCGTGCCGTGAGCGGATCGTACCGATCCTGAACACGGCACGCTCCCCCGCGAGCTCTACCCGGCGGTCGCCGGGATGCGATCCGCGGATCCTTCGGATCCGCTCTCCGCGTGCCCGCTGTCTTTCCCGGCTCATGCCTGCGGGGTCTACGGATCCTTGCACTCACGTCCTGCGGATCCTCGCCCACCCCGATAGGCATATCCGCTCGAGCTCGCCCCCGAACCCGGCGTGGGTGGGTTGGTGAGAGAAGGCAGGATAAGGCCTGATGCTCACGGGTGCGCATCAGGCAGTGCTACGCATCCCCGGCGGTGCCGGTGAGCAGGGCATACGCACCAACAAGGGCGTCTAAGATGGTGAGCCGCTCGACAGATAGTCCGAGCCGCTCTATGATGCTCGGTAGAAGCACGCGGTTGGAGGGAGCGGGGCGGCATGGACACGAGGCGTTTCACGGTCCGCGTCGACGAGACGACGTACGGTCTCCTCGAGGCGGCGGCGGGCGCACAGCACCTACGGCCGGCCGAGCTCGCGCGGCAGTACATCGAGGCCGGTGTGACAGATGCCGCGCATCAGGAGACGCGCGGATCGCTCGAGGCGATGATCCGCTCGGCCACCCGTGACGCGAGCGCGCATCATGCCGCCGGCCAGCGTTCGCTCCTCGCCCGGCAGGCGATCGCGAATGCGACGTCGATGTTCCTGCAACTCGAGGTTCTGGCGCAGGCGTTCGACTGGAGTCCCGAGGAGTCGCAACGCTTCTACAACACGTGCAGGAACAAGGCCGTTGCTTTCGTCCAAAACCGTGAAAACACACCGTCTGAGCAGGACGGCTAAGGTTCGTTCAGGCAAGTGGGCCACCGTGGCCCACCCCGCCCTTTCGGAGGCGTTTTGCAGGCTGGCAACCTCATCGTGAAACTGAGCTTCAAGAGTCCAGGAACGGGCGGGCTCGGAGCGAAGAACGCCGCGCATCTGCGGTACATCGGGACACGGCCCGGCGTCGATACGACGGTCACTGATGAGGCTCTGCACCGCGCCGCCGACCGGGAGCTCGGCTCGGACGCGGCCTACGCCCGTTACATCGCGGAGCGGCCCGGTGTGGCGCGCGAGGATGCGGAGGGTACGGCGCTTCACGGCCTGTTCGACGCGCAGGGGCCGGCGGACTACGCGGCCATACGCGCCGAGCTCAGGGGACTCGAGCACTCGCCCGCGTACCGCATGATCCTCTCGGTCACCGAGGAGACGGCGGATGCCGCCGGGCTCTGGGAGAAGCGTGACTGGGAGACGTTCGTGTGCGCGCAGACGCCGACGATCGCGCACGGTCTCGGGATCCGGCTCGATGATCTGCGGTGGGTGGCGGCGCTCCATCCGGAAGCCGGGCATCCCCACGTGCACCTGATCGCGTGGGACGCGCAGGACCAGCGGCGGCCGCGCGACGTGATCGCCAAGGACAATCTTGTGAGGATGCGCGAAGAACTCACGCGCGAGCTCTGGCGACCCGTCACGCTCGAGCTGGGGGCGGAGAAGAGCGGGATCCGGCAGGAAGTCGTCGATTCGGCCAAGGCCGAGCTCGACCGCCTCGGCGTCCTCATGGGCTGGACGCCGGCCGGTGCTCCTGCGCGGCCGGTCACGACGCCGGTCAGGACCGCAGAGGAGCTTGCGCGGATCGAGAGCGGCGTCGAGCGGGTGGCGGCGCTTCTGCCTGGACGCGGCCGACTCGCCTACGGCTACATGCCGCCAGAGACGAAGGCAGCGATAGACGCGGTCACGCGTGATCTGCTCGGACACGCCGAGTACCGCATGCTCGCCGACCGCTATGCGGGTCTGGCGGTGACACTCGCATCGCATCAGACGACGGTCCCGGCGCGGATCGAGGCGGCAGGCGCTGCCGCGCGGGGCGACCTCGAGCACCGTGTCGGTCAGCGCGTCCTGGAGGCCGCCGCGGGATTCGAACAGGCGCGGCTGCGCGAGCGTGTATGGCGCGCCGTGCCGGTCCTCGTGAGCCGCGGTCTCCGAGCGGGCCTACCTCCTGGCATGTGTGAGCAGGCGGCGCGCGCATGCGGCGCGGCCGGTGTTCCCGACGAGCGGGTCTACACGGCGCTTGCCGGCGCGCACGGTGATGGGGGAGCGATCAGTGACGCGCGGGAGATCGGCATCGAGTCGGGCCGGATCCGGCCGGCCGATGCCGCCGCGCTCGAGCGGATAGCGGGGGAGGATCGCCCGATGCCCGCTGTGGGCGGACTGTCGGCCGCGGCGCACTTGGCTGCCCGCGCCTACCAGGATCTCGCTCGTGCCCAGGAGCGCCCGTCCCGAGCGTCAGTGGCGCATCAGCGCACCCGCCGCCGCTCCCAGGAGCACAGCATCTGGCGAGACGCGGAGCCGGATACCGGACGCGACGACCGCTAGACTCAGGTAGTCTGGACACCCTTACGCTTCACTTGCGCGGGCTTACGGGCTGTAGTATACTCAACGAAGAGGCCGACATCAGCCGTTCGGGAGGGTGCAGATGAGTGCAGAGATCATCGTGTTCGCGGGACAGAAGGGCGGCGTTGGCAAGACGACCTCGGCCTTGAATCTGGGGGCGGCGTTCCAACGCCGGGGCGGGCGGGTGCTTCTCGTCGATATGGACCCGCAGGCGGATCTCACCACAGGGGCGGGACTGGAGCTCGCTGAGGACGCGTACACCGTCTACGACGTTCTCCGCGGCGATGTGACACCTGAGGCCGCGATCGTCTCGTGCGACGCGTTTGATGTGCTNNGTGCTGCCGACCACCGATGCACTCGCGATGGCGGAGATCGAGCTGGGCGGGCGTCCGGGGCGGGAGCTGCTGCTCCGCCGGATGCTTGAGCCGGTGATCGGCTCCTATGACTGGATCATGATCGACTGTCCGCGCGGCTTCGGTCTGCTCGCCCTGAACGGTCTGGCGATGGCGACACTGTACGTTGTCGCCGTGCAGACGCAGCACTTCGCCGTGAAGCACGTGGATTCTCTCGTCGAGGTGGCGGGGGAGGTCGCCGAGTTCGTGAACCCGCAACTCCGCTTCGGCGGCTATCTGCCGACCATGTTCAACGCGAGCAAGCGGCAGCACAACGCGCGGCTCGAGGAGATTCGGGAGCGCGCGGAGGCCGAACGCGTGCCGCTGCTGCCGACGATCCGTGAGAACGTCGCGCTCGCGGATGCGCAGTCGGCCGGGCAGACGATCTTCCTCTTCCGCCCTCAGTCGCATGGGGCTGAAGACTATGAGGCTGTCGCCCAGGCGATCGCGGAGCAGGTGAAGAGTCGTGGCTGAGCGCAAAGTCCGTGCCTTCGACGGACTCGCCGAAGAGCTGGCACAGCGGGAAGGGAAGACGAAGACCGGGGACGGCGCTGCACCGAAGCCGAAGCGCCGGGCGTGGAGCGGGCATGTGCAGGCCTACGCCGAGGCGCGCGATGGAGAGCTTCTGGAGATCCCCGTGAGTTCCATCCGTCCGAACCCGGCCAACTTCTTCCACGTGGATGATATCGAGGAGCTGGCGGCCGACATAGCCCAAGTCGGGCTCCTGCACCCGCTCGTGGTGAGGCACGCACCGGACGGCGCGACCGACTACGAGATCATCAGCGGGGAGCGGCGCTGGAGAGCGCTCACTCTGCTCTCCGAGCGTGAGGGCGGTCGGGAGCGGGACGCCAAGTCAATCGTCCGGATCATGTCCGACGACGATGCCGCCCACGCACTGATCTCGGCCAACGTCGAGACGCGCGAGCTCACCGTCCGTGAGCGGATCGAAGCGATCTCGCGGATGCGCGAGATCGTAGAGCGCCGGCGGGAAGCCGGCACAGTGAGCGGCAATACCGCAGAACTCGTTGCGGAGGCGATAGGCATGGCCCCCCGGCAGGTCAAACGGTACCAGGCGCTCGCGGCTGCGGTGCCCGAGCTTGTGGAGGCCGTCGACGCGGACCTCCTCACGCTGCGCTCGGCCGTTGAGCTCGCGGCGCGTGCGCCGGAGGTCCAGACGGCGGCGCTCGCCGAGCTGCGCGGTTCGTACGATGGGCGCAAGCACACCGAGGCGGAGGCCGCTGCGATCGTGGCGCGTGTCGCGAAGCCCACTCCTAAGAAACGGCCGGTACCGGCAGGGCCTGTCGAGCGCGTGGAGAAGTCATTGCGGAGCAGCCTCATGACGCTCAAGCGCGTTGTCGCGATCGAAGACGCGAAGCGCCACGAGATCGCGGCGCTCGCTCGCGAGATCATCACGCTCGTCGAAGAGGGGACCGAAGGGTGAAGTGCTACGTCCTTACCGATCCGCTGCGGCGTGAGCCGGTGCGCGGCGCGCTCGAGGAGCTCGGGCACTCCGTCGTCCAGGCGTGTGAGCCGGGGGGTGCGGCGGACTTGAGCCGTCTGCTCGGCGACGCCGAAGCGACGGGCTGCGAGCTCGTGGTCCTCGAGGTGGCGGGCGGGGGCGAGGATGATGCCGGGGCCGTGGAGGCGGTACGCCGCTTCCGGATCACCCGGCCCGAGGCGCGCATGATCGTCGTGCTTCCGGAGGGCGGTAAGGCGGACGGCCTCACGACCGAGCTCGTCTCGATGGGTGTCTACGACCTGCTCGCGGTCGCCGACGCGGAGCTTCCGGCCGCGCTCGGCGCGGCCCTTGCGAACCCGGCGACCTACGCGCTTGCGGCGCGCTGGCAGGTGCGGGCCCCGCTCGCCGAGACCCGGAAGCGTGGCGGCCGTTCACTGGCTAGGCCCGCCGTCGAGCGGACTGTCGAGACGATCGTCGAGCGCGTCGTGGGGTGCGTGGTGATCGCGGTAGCGGGTGTCGGGCCGCGTGTCGGTACGACACACCTTGCACTCTCGCTCGCCCGGACGCTCGCCGACGACGGGCATCCGGTGGCCGCGGTCATGACGAACGAGGCGCACTGGCGCTCGATCGCGGCCGGCTACGAGGGCGTGGTGGTCGACGAGGTGCGCTCCCGCTTCGAGCTTGACGGCCTCGCGCTCTACCTCGGTGCGCCGGCTCGCCCGGCGGACTACCGCTACATCATCTTGGATCTCGGCGTCTACGACGCGGGCGACGCGGTGGAGTTCAAGCGCTCGCCGGTGCGCGTGCTCGTCTCGGGTGCGACCGAGTGGGATCTAGCCGAGACGACCGCGCTCCTGCGTGCGGACGCGCAGGTGGCGGGCTACACGTTCGCCTTTACCTTCACCTCCCCGGAGCTCGCGGATTACATCGCGGCGAACATGCCGGGCGTGAGTGTCATCCCCGTGCCGTATAACCCGGACTGGACAGACTCCCGGGGTGTTGCGGACGAGCTCCGGGCGCTCGTGGCCGGCGTGGTGCCTTCCCGCGAAGGTTCGGGTGGGCGATGATGGCCGGGCGTGCCGCCACACTGCTCGTGGTGATCGAGGCGGAGCGTGCGGCCGAGGCCGCGGCTGTCCGGGAGATCGAGGCCAAGCAGGCCGCTGAGGCCAAGCAGGCCGCGCGGGCGGCGGCGGCCCGGAAGGTCAAACGTTCGTGGCCCGTGAAGCTCATGGGCGAGATCTGGTGGTTCGCCGCGTCGATCGCAGCGACACTCGTCGCGATCGTCGTGTTGAATCTTTTGCTCAACCCCGGTAGTGAGTTTTCTCGCCGGGTCCTGGGCCTTTGGGGGGCCCTAGTCGTTAATCGATAGGGAGCCGAGGAGGGATCTCATTGCGTTTCGTCCGGTTGGGTGTTGCGGTCTTGACCGCAACAGCGGTCCTCTGCGCGCCTGCGTACGCCGCAGAGGCACCGATCACACGCGAGGTCGTCGGGGTAGTCGCTCCCGATGACGCTTTGTTCCCCGCGTCTGTTGAGGAGAGCGGCACGGTCTATCCGCTCGAAGGCATCGAGTGGACCGAGCGGGTTGTGAGCGACCGCAGCGCTTACCATCAAGTCGAATACGACTTCGGCGCACAGGTCGGCACGGTCGATCCGCCGGAGGAGCTCGCGGCGGTCTACTACGACGCCGTCACGGGCGTGGAGGTCGAAGCTTCTCTCTCCTTCGTGCGGCTCGTTTCGGGCGGCCCCTCAAGCCGCGGTCGTGAGGACGAGATCTTCATCCATACGAGCTACGACACCGCTGCCTACGAGGTCAGTCCCGGCGTCTCCGCGCGGTTCGATGCGCCGACGCCGCTCATCGCCGGTGAGACCGTCTCAAAGGCGCTTCTAGAGGCTCTGCACTACGATCCGGCCGTCTACCGGCTCGTGAGCGCCGTGTGGAGCGGCCCTGTGCGCGCTGAGGGGGCGAAGACGGTGCGGGAGGCCTCCTACACCGTAGAGCGCCGCGCGGAGGCGCGGCGTGCCGTCTATGGCGGCGATGTGGCGCTCCCCGACACGCTCGTCTACGACGGTGTCGCGACCTACCGGCCGCCGACAGCGGTCGAGTCCGTCACACGTGCGGCTGAGAAGACCGCGGAGGCGGTGGCAGACGACCCGTTCTCGTTCCTGCCGTTCGTTGCCGCCGGAGCGGTCGCTGGCACGTCGGTTCTCGGCGCGGTGATCTTCTGGCGGCGCAGGCGTCGCCGCAAGAGTGGTGACGAGGCCGAGACCGAGCCCAACGACCTTGAAACGGAGGCCGACGATGCGTAAGCACCCAGTACTGATCTCTCTTCTTCTCACCGCGGCTGTCTGCTCTGCCGCCGTCGCAGGCGCTGCCTTGACCGCCCCCGGTGCCGTGCCGGCACCGTCTTCGGCCGACGGGTCGGCCGAGACGACCGGCGCGTGGAGTCCCACGATCTACTGGGACGAGTGGCCGGACAGCGTGACGGCCGCACCTGCCCTCGCCACGGGGCCGACCGAGACCGTCGTGGCGGTCGCTGAGGCGGTTGCCCCTGAGCAGGGGAGTGCGCCGGCGGGAAGCGCGACGAGCTCACCGGCCACGGGCAAGACCACCACGCCTCCGGCGAGCAACCCTGCTCCCGCACCAGCGCCGGCCCCTGCACCTACCCCGCCGCCTCCTCCGCCCGCTCCGGCGGCACCTGAGGTGATCGGCGGCTACGGCAGCTCGATCGCGAGCTACATCAACCCTGCCGCGACCTATGACAGCACGCTCCAGAGCCAGTGCATCGCCCAGGCGAAGCGCATGGCGCTCGCCGGTGCGCTCTCGCATTCGAGCTACGCACCCGAGAGTGTTATGCGGACCGAGGACGGGATGGTTGCGCTCGGCGGCGGCGGCGGCGGCGTTGCGGGGGATCTCCTCGGTCACTGTCCGCAGCTGGGTTCGTGTTCGCGTCTCGGTGTTGGGCTCGTGCTCTACAACGGCGTGCTCTACGCCGTGGCGCAGGGGGGGAACTAACCGTGACGACGCACACGACCTTCACTTTCCGCGCCGTGCGCGCGCTACTCGCACTGGCGGTCCTCGGTGGTTCGCTCGTCTTCTCTCCCGGTGCGGCCTCGGCTGCGACCGTTTCTACGGGCGGGGCCGGCACGTCGTACTACGACGCTTACTACTCGGGTTCATGGCACGATCTCCAGACGCCGCCCCACACCGCAGACGGCCAGGTGGCCTACTGCCTCGAACAGGACAAGGATTTCCCGGTCGGTAACTCGAGTTACACGGCGTTCGACCCGGCTGCTCTGTGGACCTTCCATACGCGCATCGGCCTCCAGTCGATCCTGCATCGCGGCTACCCTTATGTGACCCCCGCCGGGCTCACCGCGACCCAGGCCCGCTACGCCACCGCAAACGCGATCCGCGCGTGGATGCGCGAGTCCGCGGGCATCGGCTACACGTTCATGGACATGAGCACCTACACGCAAGACGCCGGCACCTGGTCCCGGTTGCGTCCAGCGCCGGGGCTTACAGGCGCGGACCAGATGTTCCGCTGGACGATCGACCTCGTGACCGACGCGCGTAATCACGTGATCCCGGCCCGGAGCGTGAGCGCCGCATCCGTCACACTCCACCCAAACGCCGATTACACGCGGCTCGTGGGTCAGACTACCGTCGCATTCAACGACTTGAACGGCTACTACACCGTCGATGCGCCGGCCGGTGTGAGCATCAGTGGGTACACGGGCGGGAACGGGGACGTGCTTACGGTCTCAGTGCCGTGCACCGCAGCCTGGATCGGTCAGTCGGTTTCACTGACCATCGCAGGCTATGACACTCGTGTCCCGGCAAACATCTTCTGGTATGCGCCAGGGAGTTCGACTTACCAGCGCGTGGTCTCCGCGTCAGGCACATCGCTTCAGGTGTCAGCTAACGCCGCCGTCCCGGTCGGATCCGGCTCAGGCGCGCTGCGCATCACGAAGACGGACGCGGTCGACGGTGCGCCTCTGGACGGCGGCGTCTTCGAGCTGTACTGGAACACCACGCTCGTCGCGTCTGGCACCACCGACTCCGCCGGTGATCTCACGTTCACCGGGCTCGCGCCGGGTACCTGGACGGTCCGCGAGCAGACCGCACCGCAGGGTTATCTACTCGACGTGACCGATCACGTGGTCACGGTTCCCGACGGGGGTACCGCGGCTCTGCCGCTCACGAACGAGCGTGCCCTGCGTCCCGTCCGCGTCCTCAAGACAGGGGAGGAGAGCGAACCTCTTGCGGGTGCGGTCTACGAGATTCGGGACGCCACCGACGCCGTCGTGGCGACGCTCACGACCGGCGAGGACGGT
>NPID01000163.1_pt1 | contig 17273 bp, 12 predicted proteins | sample 8637491 | NCBI WGS metagenome assembly NPID01 (sample SAMN07420843, study PRJNA396082) | bioreactor metagenome | isolation source: sample BA6 brine-fed electro-methanogenic bioreactor BA | place: Japan: Kochi | collected 2016-06-14 | reverse complement strand
GGTGTAACTCTAAAGTTCAGTTCTGCATATCAAGGATCGCTTCACCCGGTGCCTGCCCGGCCATCTCGGCGGTGACGTAAACCACCGGACGCAGATTTTTGTGGTGGATGGTCTGGTTTTCCGGACGTTGGACAAATTCTCCCAATTCTTGAAGGGGGACCAGCTGTCCGTCCGCACCCAGCAGGGGGAGTTGGCTGAGGTGATTGGAACTGCTGCGTTTTTCCCGTGACAGGATGACATTGACCGGAAGTGGTTGCCGTTCCGTTTCCTGGTGGAGAGTTGCCGGCACGGTTCCGCCCACGGCGATCGCCAGGGTGTCGGTGATGACCCTGGTGCTGATGCCGTGCAGGGCCGCTTTTTCCTTGTCGGGCTGAAAATCCAGACGCGAACGAGGCGCTTCGATGGTCGTGTCGACATCGACGACGAAAGGTTCTTCCTTCATGATGGCTTCGACGTGACGCGCACCGGCCATCAGGTCTTCATAGCGGGTTCCGGGACGACCGTAGATCTCGGCGACCACCGTTGCCAGAACGGGGGGGCCGGGAGGAATTTCGACAATCTGCAGCACCGCATTATGCTGCCGGGCGATCTCGGTCAGGTCTTTGCGCAGGCGCAGTCCAAGGGTATGGCTCTGCATTTCACGTTCAGTCTTGTCCGCCAGGTTGATGCGGATGTCTGCCTGGTGAGGTTGTTCCCTCAGGTAGTAATGCCTCACCATGCCATTGAAATCCATGGGCGAGGGAGAGCCGACATAGGAAACGAAATTTGTGACTTCGGGAACTTCTCGCAGGTAACCCTCAAAGGCGCGCGTCGTGCGATCCGTCTCTTCCAGAGTGCTTCCCTCCGGCATATCGATGACCAGCTGCAATTCATTCTTGTTGTCGAAAGGCAGCATCTTCAAGGGGACCAGCCTCAACAGGGGCAGGGACAGGGATAACGCCAGCAGCGCAAGAATCCCTGCGGCCAGAATCCAGCGCCAGAGGCGCGCCCCCAGAAAGGGTTCTACCGTTGCCCTGTAACTGCGGCGGATCCAGTCCGGCACCACATCCTGACCGGGTTCCGATTCTGTCCCTTCGCTTTTCTCCAGACGCCGGCGGATCAGGTGGTAGCACAGCCAGGGAACGACCGTCAGGGAAGCCAGGGTTGAGAAAGTGACGGTCAAGGGAACATTGGCCGCCATGGGCGCCATATACGGTCCCATCATCCCGGTGATAAAAAACATCGGAGTGAAGGAGACAATAATGGCCAGGGTGGACAGGATGACCGGCGGCAGGACCTCACCCACCGCAAACAGGGTTGCATCGCGGGGGTTGCGTTTGCGCGCGAAAACATGCCGCTGGATGTTGTCGACATTGGTGATCGGATCGTCTACCACGAGCCCCAGAGAGAGAATCAGTGCGAACAGCGTTACGCGGTTGATGGTGTAGCCGAGCAGAAAATTGACGAACAGGGCCAGGGCGAAACTGATGGGAACGGCCAGGGCTACAACCGTTGCTTCCCGCCGGCCAAGAGTGAAGGCCAGCAGGACCACGACCGTGGCGACGGCAAAAAACAGGGAGTTAAGCAGGTCGCTGACCTTGGCCTGTGCGGTTTGGCCGTAGTTGCGGGTCACTTCGACCTCGATTCCGTCGGGGATGACGGAGCCTTTGAGCTGATCCAGCCGGGCAAGGATCTCATCGGCGACCAGAACCGCATTGCTGCCTTTCTTTTTGGCCAGCGCGAGGGTGACGGCCGGGTAGGAGGCAAATGCCCCGGCAGGCGATATCTCTTCGTTGTCGAAGGAAGCCGCGGGGTGGTCTTCGTGGCGATCGAGAAACAGGTTGGAGAACCCGATGCGCGAGTAATTGTCGGCTTCTTCCGGCCCGTCGATGACCTGGGCGATGTCTCGCAGATAAACGGGGTTGCCGGCATGGACCCCCACAACCAATCCTTCAACGTCACGGGCGTTGCGCAGAAATGCGCTGCTGGTTACTTTGATAGAGCGATTGCTGCTGTCAAAGTGCCCGGCCTGCACCGCCGTGTCGGCGCCCTGCAGCCGTTTGACCACCTGCGCGGCGGTGAGGCTGCGTGAGGCGATCTTCTGCGGATCAAGTTCGACCCGCAGTTCGCGTGCCCGCCCTGAAATGATCTCTGAGCGTGAAATGTTTTCAACTTCGGTCAGCCGGGTCAGAACCTCCTGTCCGACACGGTGCAGGTCATAATCGTTGTGCTTCTCTGAATAGAGTGTGAGGTTGACGATGGGCACATCATCAATTTCAATCGGGCGGATGATCCATCCTTTTACAATGGGAGGCGCCCGCCCGATATTCATTGAGATCTTGTTGTGCAGTTTGACCAGGGACCTCTCCCGGTCCTCCCCGACGAAAAATCGGACAGTGACGATGGCCATTCCATCCTGTGACATGGAATAGACGTATTCAACGCCGTCGATCTGCCAGAGAAGCTTTTCCAGGTGAGTGGAAATGAGCTGTTCCACTTCCTGGGCGCTGGCTCCCGGTGCCTGTACAAAGACATCCGCCAGCGGTACCACGATCTGGGGTTCTTCCTCCCGGGGTGTGAGCCAGAGAGCTGCGATTCCAACTGCCAGCGCAAAGATGATCAGAAGGACCGGAGGTTGATTTCTCAGAAAGGGAGCAACGAGGCGGGCAATCAGGTTTTCACTGGAAGGGGATGAACTCATCGCTCCTCCCCGGGGACCAGCAGGATCTCGTCTCCCCGCAGGCCGGAGAGAATTTCAACATCGCTGTCGCGCTGCATTCCTGTCGTGACGAGTTGATTTTTGACCTGACCTGCCGAAAGAATCCGAACCGTCTCAAGTTGACCAATGCGTTGGATTGCCTCGGCGGGAGCCAGAATGGCGGCTCTTTCATCCTGGGGAATCAGCAGGCGGCCGAACATGCCGCTGAGCAGACCGTTGCGTTCCGCCAGGATCACCTTGACGGTGAACGTGCGTGAGCGCGGATCTGCACTTGGCACGATCTCCGAGACCCGCCCGGGAAAACTCTGTTGATCAATCTCCATGTCGACCTCCTGCCCCAGCGACAGGCGGCTGACCAGCGACTCCGGGACCTGCGCTGCAAGCTGAAGAAAAGAGTCGGATTCAAGGGTCAGAAGGACCTTGCCGGGCATGGCCAGATCGCCGGGATCTGCACGGCGTTCAATGACCCGTCCGTTGAGTGGAGAGTCGATCCAGGAGTAGTCAAGGGCTATTTCTGCTTCTTCCACCCGCCGTCGGGCTTGTTCAACACCGGCTTCTGCCCGCCCCAGCCCTGCGACGGCCTGGTCCCGGGCCGCAAGGGCCTGGCGCAGTTCTGCCTCGATCTGCTCCATCTCCTGCTCAGTGGCGGCGCCGGCGGCAAGAAAATTGCGGATGCGCTGGTGCTGGGAGCGCGCGCGGGCCAATGCCGCCTCTGTTGCGTCAATGCGCCGTTGAGACTGAACCCGCTCCTGTTGTGCGCCCTGGAGGGCCTGCCGTGCCTGTTCAAGCTGTGCGTTGAGCTGGCGGTCGTCGAGTTCGATCAGTTTTTGTCCGGCCGAGATTCTGTCGCCGGAGCGGACGTTGATGGAACGTATGCGGGCTCTGACCTGACTCTCGATGCGTACGGTCGAGCGTGCCTGGAGTGTCCCCACCGCTTCGTAAAATTGTGGAAGACTGACTTTTTGGGCGGAGACCTGTTTCCCCTCAGCCAATGTGGCCGGTGGCGAGGAAACAGCATCTTGCGGGCCGATTTCGCCGGTGCGGAAAACTCCAGCCATGTAGAGCATCAGTCCGATCAGAATGGTTCCCCCGATCAGGGGAGGAACTATGCGCTGGATGCGGCGTCCCATCATTATTGTCCTTTTCTTTAACGGGAAATATTTTTTCTCAGCTCAGGCTGTGCCCATACCCCCATGGCCCGTGCCAGATCAGCCACAGCGCGCTGCTGGTCCCGCTGTGCCGAAAGGGCCTGCATGCGACTGCGGTTCAGTGCCAGTTCTGCCTCAAGATAGCGCGTGATTTCGGCGGCACCTCCGGAAAAGCGCGTTTGCACCAGATGGTAGGCCTCAACTGCCTGGCCCACGGCTGCCTGGGTAACCTCTGTGCGGGCCCGGGCCTGTTGCAGATCAAGCCAGGCCTGGCGAACCTCAAGTTCGATCTGGCGGCGGAGGCGCCTTTGAGTTGCCAGGCTTTCAGCTGAAAGTCCTTCCGCGCGCTGTATCCGTGCCCTGGTGGCAAAACCTGAGAAGACGTCCCAGCTCAGGTTCGCGCCAAGAGTCCAGTTGAGCTGGTCGTCGTTGTAACTCGGATGAGGGTCGTCGTGATAGAGTCGCGCTTCAACGTCCAGGCGGGGCAGGTATTCCGCCTGGGCGATTTTCTGCTGTAAGTGAGCGCTTTCCACTTCTGCTTCCGCCGATATCAATTCCGGTCGCCGGTCCAGGGCGATCTGCAGAGCTTCTTCAAAGGATTCCGGGGGACTGTAACCGAGTTCACCGGAGACCGGTTCCAGCGGGGCTGTCGCCTCCCTATCGAGCAGGTTGCGCAAAGCGGCCTTCAGGTTTTCATGGGCAGCCTGGGCATTGATGACCTGTTCCCGAGCCTGAGACCTGCGGACTTCGAGGGACAGCAGATCGGCTCGCAGCAGGCTTCCCCCTTCATAGCGCACCCGCGCCGATTGAATCTCCCGCTCGACCAGAGAAACGCTCTGTTCTGCGACGTCAATGGCATCTGCAGCGCTGAGCATGGCCAGGTAGGTGTCGACAACCGCAGCCACCAGTTCGTTTGTTGCCGCTTTTTGTCCACTCAGGGCCTGTTTGAGCCCCTGCTCGGCGCGAGACTTGTTCAGGCTGTGGCTTCCCCCTGCGAAAAGGTTCATACGCGCCCTGGCCCCGGTTTCAAAGTTGTCGAAACGCCCAGGGTTGTTGAAGTCTGTCTGCGGTGGCAGGCGGCGCGCGTCGATTGTTTTGAAAAGATAGGCCGAGGGTGCGTCGCCGCGCAGATATTCCAGGTACACATCGATATGTGGAAAAAATGCGGCGCGACTCTCGTGAATTGCCGCGCGCGCCTGAGTCACGCGGGCCTGCGTCTGCTCCATCACGGGGCTGGATGAGAGGGCCTGCTCAACGGCTTCCTTCAACGTCAGTTGCCCCTCGGATCCCGCATAAGCCCGGGAGCAAATCAGGATGAACAGGATCAGGAGAATCAGGAAGCCTTGCTGTTTCACTGCAGAAACCATGAGATGTCTGAACTCCGGTCAGGAGAAGAAAGGTATTCAATAAACTTCTGTAATCTTAAGGTAAATCGCTCTGTTGTCAACTTCTGTAAAACCACCTTTGAGTGAGGGATTTGCAGTGTTCTGTGAATTTTTACGGTAAAAAACAGGAAAGAAGAATGGCCCCGTGCAGAAAATTTCGAAGTCTTCCTTTTGCCCGTTGCAAAACATATTTCTTTAGGCTAAAGGTATTTCATGTCTGCCATGTCTGAAATCGAACCGGTCCGTCGTCTTATTCTGGCATCAACGAGTCCCTATCGTCTGCAGCTGCTGCGTCGGTTAGGCTTGGCCTTTCATGTTTCTGCGCCTCAGGGTGAAGAGGTCATCGACCAGGAGATTGCGCCGGAACTGCTGGTCAAGCACCTCGCCGTGCAAAAAGCCGGAAGCCTGAAAGACAAATATCCCGATGCGCTGATTATCGGCGCGGACCAGGTATTTGTGGATGCCCGCGGTCATATCCTGGGCAAACCCGGCACCTTCGAGCGCGCCGAAGAGCAGTTGCGCTTGATGTCCGGCAAGACCCACGTGTTTTATACCGGTTTGTGTGTTTTCGACAGTCGTACGGGAGAGCTTGCTGCTGACTACGCCACTTACCGGGTTCGGCTGAAAAACCTGACGCGGGAGCAGATTCATCAGTACGTTCGCCGTGAAAACCCTGTGGATTGTGCCGGATCTTTCAAGGTTGAAGGGTTGGGAATCGCCCTGATGGAGCGCCTGGAAGGGGATGATTACACCACTCTGATCGGACTGCCCCTGATCAAGCTGGTCGAGATGCTGGAACGCTTCGGGATCAGTGTCCTTTGATCCATTCAGGCTAAAGAGGAAATACATCTCGCATACGTCGTTGACCCCTTTGGAGGGGGTGTGCGATAATTACTGTTCGTTATGATGCCGGGACTGATTTTTATCCAGACTGAAAATTCAGTGTCAGGCGATCTCTTCGGATAATTGGGTTTAAATCACTCCTGCTCCTGTTTTCAAACCTCAAACCGCGTTTTCACCATTGCGGATCTGATAATTCATGAGCCAGACACCTTTTGTACACCTTCATCTGCATTCCCAATACAGTCTGCTTGACGGCGCCATCAAAATCGGCGAGCTGGTTCAGCGCGCGCGTGAGCTCGAGATGCCTGCGCTGGCCATTACCGACCATGGCAACATGTTCGGGGCTATCGAATTCTATCAGAACGCACGGGCTGCCGATATCAAGCCGATTTTTGGTTGTGAGGTCTATGTGGCCAAGGGGTCACGTCTGACCAAGAGCAATGCCCGAGGTTCATCCGACGCCTCGCATCACCTGGTGCTGTTGGCGGAAAATCTTGAAGGCTACCGCAACCTCTGCCGTCTTGTCTCCGCCGCCTATCGGGAAGGTTTCTATTACAAGCCGCGCGTGGACTGGGATCTGCTGCGTGAGCATAATCAGGGGCTTATTGCACTTACGGCGTGTCTCGGTGGGGAAATTCCCACCTTGATCGAGCAGGGCATGATGGAGGATGCCCTGCGGCGCAGCCGTGAAATGGCCGAGATCTTCGATAACGAGCGTTTGTACCTGGAGCTGCAGGAAAACTTCATTCCTGAGCAGACACGGGTCAACCGCGGCCTGAAGGAAATCTCCAAAGAACTCGGATTGCCGCTGGTGGCGACCAACGACTGCCATTACCTGACCCGCGAACAGGCCCATGCCCACGAAGTCCTGCTGTGTATCCAGACCGGCAAAACCATGGACGACCCGACGCGGATGCGGTTTCCCAACGACGAGTTCTACGTCAAGACACCGCAGGAGATGGCAGAACTGTTTTCCGATGTGCCCGAAGCCATTGCCAATACGGCCCGGATTGCCGAGCGATGCAATGTCGAGATCGATCTTGAAACCTATCATTTCCCTCAATACGAGAAACCCGCCGAAAAAACGCTCGATGATGTGCTGCGCGAAGATTCCCTGGCGGGGCTCGAAGAGCGGCTTGAAGAAATCCGTAAGGTGCGCGAACTCAGTGAAGAGGATGAAAAACGTTATCGCGAGCGCCTTGAACGGGAACTCGACTGCATCATCTCCATGGGGTTCCCGGGTTATTTCCTGATTGTCGCCGACTTTATCAACTGGGCGAAGGATCATGACATCCCGGTTGGTCCCGGGCGCGGTTCCGCCGCCGGATCGCTGGTCGCGTTTGCCATTCGCATCACCGACATCGACCCCATGCCCTACAACCTGCTGTTTGAGCGCTTTCTCAACCCGGAACGCATTTCGATGCCGGATATCGATGTCGATTTCTGCATTTACGGCCGCGAGGAAGTCATCGAGTATGTGCGGCGCAAATACGGTGCCGCCAACGTGGCTCAGATCATTACCTTCGGCACCATGGCGGCAAAAGGGGTGCTGCGTGATGTGGGGCGCGCCATGGGTATCCCTTATGGCGAGGTGGATAAAATCGCCAAACTTGTCCCGGGCGTGCTTAACATCACCCTCGATGAGGCCCTCAAGCAGGAACCCAAGCTGCGCGAACTCATCGACAAGGATGCCAAGGTCAAGGAGCTGTTCAACGTCGGACTGGCTCTTGAGGGGCTGACCCGCCATGCCTCCACCCATGCCGCCGGCGTGGTGGTGACGCCCAACGATCTGACGGAGTACCTCCCCCTGTATGTCGATCCCAAATCGGGCGGGCAGGTCACTCAGTTCTCCATGGGATATGTGGAGAAGATAGGCCTGGTCAAGTTCGACTTTCTCGGCCTCAAAACACTGACCGTCATCAACAATGCGGTGCGGCTGGTGCGGGAGGGGCAGCAGCCTGATTTCGATCTCAAGCTTATCGGCGACGACGATCCCAAAACCTACGAGCTGCTCTCCCGTGGAGAGACAACCGGCGTCTTTCAGCTGGAATCTTCCGGAATGAAGGAGCTGCTGGTCAAACTCAAGCCCTCCTGCTTTGAGGACATCATCGCGGTCTGCGCCCTTTATCGGCCGGGTCCCCTCGGTTCAGGGATGGTCGATGATTTTATTCTGCGTAAACACGGCAAGAAGAAGATTACCTACGATTTTCCCCAGCTTGAGCCGATTCTGCAGGACACTTACGGCGTTATCGTCTACCAGGAGCAGGTCATGCTCATCGCCCAGGTGCTGGCCAATTACAGCCTGGGTGGCGCGGACCTTCTGCGCCGTGCCATGGGCAAGAAAAAAGCCGAAGAGATGGCCAAGCAGAAGGAGATCTTTCTCAAGGGGGCGAAGGAGAACAATCTCGATCCGAAAAGAGCCGAAGCGGTCTTCGACCTCATGGAGAAATTCGCCGCATACGGTTTCAATAAATCCCACTCTGCCGCCTATGCCCTGGTAGCCTACCATACGGCCTATCTCAAGGCGCACTATCCGGTCGAGTTCATGGCGGCGCTTCTGACCGAGGATATGGAGAACACCGACAAGGTGGTGAAAAACATCGCCGAGGTGCGCTCCATGGGGATCGAGGTGCTGCCCCCCGATATCAACGCTTCAGATCGAAGTTTTACCGTGCACGATAATGCCATCCGTTTCGGACTGGGCGCGGTCAAAGGGGTCGGCAGCTCGGCCATCGAAGTCATTCTGGAAGTGCGGCGCGATGAGCCATTTAGTTCATTGCATGATTTCTGCGAGCGGGTTAATCTGCAGAAAGTCAATAAGAAAGTTCTGGAGGCACTCATCAAGTGCGGCGCCTTTGATTCGCTCGGCGGGCGTCGCGCGCAGTTCATGGAAGCCCTTGAGGATGCCATGGATGCCGGTCAGCGCCTGCAGCGCGAGCGCGCCATGGGGCAGGAATCGCTGTTCGGCATGGAGGAGATCGTGTCCTCCTCCGGCAACGGTCACGGCAAACTGCCGGAGGTTGAAGAGTGGCCGGAAAAGGTTCTGCTCAACTTTGAGAAAGAGGCGCTGGGCTTTTTTATTACCGGCCATCCCCTGGCGCGCTATCAGGATACGATCCGGCGCTTTGCGACCTGCGATGCGGCGTCCCTGCACGACCGCGCCGACAAGGAGGAGGTCAAAGTCTGCGGTATTGTCGCAGGCATCAAGGAGCTGACCACCAAAAAAGGGGACCGCATGGCCTTCGCCACCCTGGAGGATTTGAGTGGGTTGGTCGAGATGGTGCTGTTTCCCGAGGTGTATGCGGCGAGTTCGGATCTGATCAAGGGTGAGGACCCGATTTTTGTCAGCGGAACACTGGATGTGGGGGAAGAGACCTGCAAGTTGATGGCGGGTGAGGTGATTTCGTTGCGCGATATGCAGGAACGCCAGACCCGCAAGGTTCATTTTCGGTTGACTTCACCCGGGTTGGACGAAGAACAGTTGCGCGGGCTCAAGAACATCATCAAGCAGTTTCCAGGCCGTTGCGCTTCTTTTCTGCATCTGGTCGTGCCCAATCATTTCGAGACGGTTGTCGGCCTGCCCGATACCCTGAATGTATCGCCAAGCGATGAAATGATGGAAGCGGCCGAGAAACTCTTTGGATACAATGTCATTACTTTCGAGTGATCCTGTCGGCAGCTAAGGGCTGAAGGGATCCTGACACAGGAGAATATTCATGCAATTTTACCTTGATTTTGAAAAGCCGATTTTTGAACTGGAGCGCAAAATTAGAGAGCTGCGCGACTTTTCCACCGATAACGTCGATTTTTCAAGCGATATTCAGAAGTTGGAAAAAAAGGCCGCCAAGCTGCGCGAAGATATCTTTTCCAATCTTGACCGCTGGCAGCGCACCCAGCTGGCCCGCCACATGAACCGGCCATATACCCTCGATTACATCGAGCATATGTTTACTGACTGGTTCGAGGTCCACGGGGATCGCAATTTTCGTGACGACCCGGCACTGGTGTGCGGCTTTGCCCGCTTCAATGCGGAGCCATGCGCGGTCATCGGGCATCAGAAGGGGCGCGATACCAAGGAGAAAGTCTATCGCAACTTCGGCATGCCCAACCCGGAAGGGTATCGCAAAGCTCTGCGCGTCATGAAGATGGCCGAGCAGTTCGGTCTGCCGATCTTCTGCTTTGTCGACACACCCGGGGCTTTCCCCGGAATCGGAGCCGAGGAGCGCGGTCAGGCTGAGGCCATTGCGCGCAACCTGCGTGAGATGGCGGCGCTCACTGTCCCGGTCATCATCACTATTACCGGCGAGGGCGGGTCTGGCGGAGCGCTGGCCATTGCTGTCGGCAATCGCGTCCTGATGATGGAATATTCGGTTTATTCTGTCATCTCTCCTGAAGGATGCGCCGCCATTCTCTGGAATGACGGCACCAAGGGGCCCACCGCCGCAGAGGCTCTCAAGCTCACAGCCGCGGATATCAAGGAACTCAAGGTAGTTATTGACGAAGTGGTCCCCGAACCTCTGGGCGGCGCCCATATCAATCCGGCCGAGGCGGCGGCCAAACTCAAGGACTCGCTGGCAACACATTTGGACCAACTCAAGGAAATGTCCGGGGAGGAACTTGTGGAGCAGCGCTACCAGAAGTTCCGGGCCATGTCGGTGGTTGTCGAGTAGTTCATTCGAATGGGAAGAGGGCCGATGAGCCAGCTTGTTCCAGTGTTTTGCTACGATTCCCTAACAAGCTGACTAAAGGCCGAGCGGGCGGCATGAGTCGAAGTTTGATGAAAAAGAATCTCTTTATTTCAGTTAAGTGGTGCTGGCTGATCTCACTGCTCACGCTGCTTGCCGGGTGCACTTCCAATCTCGTGGAAGAGCCACCCCGCAGCCGGGTGATCGAAACGCCGCAGAACCAGAAACTCAAAGGATGGCAGAAACCTTACGAGGTTTTTGGGCAGCGTTATCATCCTCTTCTGAATCATGAAGGTTTTGTGGAAGAGGGGATCGCGAGCTGGTACGGCAGGGATTTTCACGGCAAAAAAACCAGCAATGGTGAAATCTACAATATGCACGACATGACTGCCGCGCATAAAACCCTCCCGCTGGGCATATTCGTCCGCGTCACCAATCAGAGAAACGGCCGCGAAACGATCGTGCGCCTCAATGACCGCGGCCCCTTCGTGAAGGGGCGCATCATCGATCTTTCTTATTCGGCGGCCAAGGAACTTGAAGTTGTAGGTCCGGGGACCGCGCCGGTGCGTGTAGAGGCTTTGGGCTACCGCCAGACAGGTGCCGGCGGTGAAGTCACTTACCAGGCGCCGCCCTCCTACGATGTGGGCAGCTACACGGTACAGATCGGTGCTTTCACCGTGCGCGAAAATGCCGAGCGACTTGCAGCACAGATGCGGGATCGCGAGGGGCATGCAGCGATCGAACGTGGATACGTGGATAATCGGTTGTTCTACAGGGTTCGCGCGGGGAAATACACATCGCTTGAGACCGCTGAAAATGCGGCGCAGAAATTCACCCTTCAGGGCTTTCCCAGCAGTTTCGTTGTCGCAACCAATTAAATGCAAAAGCCCCCGGATTTGCCGGGGGCTTTTGTACTGATCCTGTAGATGCTCGGCTGGATCAGGGTTTTCCCTGCGAGCTGTATTCGGCAAGAAACTCCCGCTTGAATTCTGCGAATTGCCCCTGTTCAATGGCATCGCGGGCTCTCCCAACCATGTTGAGATAAAACCTCACATTGTGAATTGCGGCGAGGGTGGCCGACAAAATTTCGTTTGCATTGTAGAGATGGTGCAGGTAGGCACGGCTGAAATTGCGGCAGCAGTAACAATCGCAAGCCGGGTCCACCGGAAAGAAATCCCTCCGGTATCGGCGGTGCGTCAGGCGCAGCCGCCCGTGGCTGGTAAACAATGTGGCGCTGCGGGCATATCGGGTGGGAATGACGCAATCAAACATGTCCATGCCGCGCTCGATACTCTCAAGAATATCTTCCGGCAGCCCCACGCCCATGAGGTAGCGGGGTTTGTTTTCCGGCAGAAAAGGCTCGGTATATTCCACAACCTTCTTGAGAAGTTCAAGACCTTCACCAACACTGACTCCCCCCACCGCGTAGCCGGGGAAATCCATTTCAACCAGGGCTTTTGCGCAGTCGCGGCGCAGATCCTCGAATGTGCTGCCCTGCACGATGCCGAACAGCGCCTGATCTGTTCGCGCATGACTCTTCATGCAGATCTCGGCCCATCGCAGAGTTTTTTTGATTGACTGGTTCGCATAGGCATGGGTGGATGGATAGGGGATGCACTCATCGAACGCCATCGCAATATCAGCGCCCAACTCATTCTGGATGCGCGTCGCTTCCGCAGGCCCCAGGAAGATCTCCTGTCCACTGATTTCATGCCGGAAATAGACTCCGTCTTCGGTAATCTTCTTTTTGGGCAGCGAGAAAACCTGGAAGCCGCCGCTGTCTGTCAGAATCGGCTTGTGCCAGTTCATGAACTTGTGGAGGCCGCCGGCCTTGCTGATCAGCCCCTCGCCGGGGCGCAGATGCAGGTGATAGGTGTTGCTCAAAATAATCTGTGCGCCGGTTTCTTCGACCTGGGCAGGCGACATGGCCTTGAGCGCAGCGTGGGTGCCGACAGGCATGAAAATAGGTGTTTCAATGGTGCCGTGAGGGGTCGTGACTCGTCCGCGCCGCGCCCTTGTGTTCGGATCTTTTTTTATCAGGTCGAATTTCAGCATGATGATCAATACTCTCCGGCGAATGTAATCGGGGATGCGGCATGTGATATATCGGTCTCTATCAGGAGATTAAGGACGCACACAACTGAGTCTGCAGCATTCCCATATCGGGTCGACACCTTAGCAGATACCTGATTTAAAGGCAATTTGAAGGATTCATTTTCAATGATTGATTATCCCGACGCGATTTCACATCTTGAATTTGTTAATGCCCGTTTCGTGTTCGAATTTCAGGAATCTTTCGACCTTGACCTGGAGCGGATGCTTCGTCTGCGTCGGGATCTGCGAACTGCGGCTCGTCAGTCTCTCAATGATGCAGACGATGGCCTCAGTGCCTTTGCTGATCTTTTTGAGCCGCCGTTAGCCACAGATCCTATGGCACTGAAAAAATTTCAACGCCCCGGTCCGGCTTTTGTCCTTCAACCCGACCCTCGGCAGTGTCGATTGCTCGATTGCGGCGACCACATGGATCTGCAGGTGGTTTTCTGGGGGAAGGGCATGATGCGTCTGTCTCATTTCGCTCGAGTTCTGCGGGAGTTGGGGCATAAGGGATTGCATAATGGCGAAGGACTTTTTGAACTTACTGAAATATTTGCTGAAAATGCTGCGGGAGAAGAGGTCGAAATCTGGAGCTTCGGACAGCCGCTCGATATCCTGACACCGCCGTTGATCCCTCTGTCCTGGTGGCTTGACCGCAAAATCGGCGACGATCGCTCACTACTTCTGGAGTTCGTTACCCCCGCGCGTCTTATTTCACATGGAAAGCCGCTGTTTAAGCCTGATTTCGTTCGACTTTTCCCTTTTATCCTGCGTCGCGTCTCATCCATGATTCATGCCCAGTTCGGAATTGAAATCATTGATGATCCACGACGTTACAAAGAACTTTCATGCACCCAAATTCACGAAATAAACAATTCCCTGGTCTGGCATGATTGGCGCGCCCTGGAAAGTTCCAGTGCCTATCAGGATCTTGGCGGAGTGAGTGGGACTCTTGAGATTGCAGGGAAGGGCTTGAAGGACATCTCCTGGCTGTTGCGGGTCGGAGCGTTGATGAATCTTGGCAAGGGCGCCTCTTTTGGTGCCGGTTTCTACCGAATCTTATAAGGATTACGGTGATCTGCGGTTGCGAATGACGTGGGGTCGGTTATACTCAAAGCAACAAGAAAGGTTCAGACTCCGTTTCCTCGGTGAGGTGATATTATGACTGATCTCTGGGAAGAAAGAAAAAAAGCGTTGGAGAATCTTTATTTTCGTAAGCTGGAAGAGGAGAAGATTTCCCAGCTGCGTGAGATTTCAAAGGAACGATTGATTCGGGAATGCTGTCACAATCGGTGCCCAAAATGTGGCGAGCCATTACAGAAGCTTGTCTTTCGTGATGTGCCTATGGATCAATGTCCTGATTGCGGTGGGGTTTGGCTTGGCCCCAAAGACCTTCAGATGCTCGCCGAGAAAGACCACAGGACCTGGTTCGAGCGCTGGTTTCAGGCAGAGGAAGATCGCAAGGCCGGCTGAGTTGTTGCCGATGAACTGGTGAGGCCGACATCATTCACTTGTACCCCTGTCGAACCTGCTGGATCGACAGGGGTTTTCTTGTTCAGGATCCTGCCCCCCTGATCTGATTATATTTCCAGAAGCGGAGATGTCATGAATAAAAATCTCTGGAAGCAATTTATCATTCTTTTTCTGCTGCTGGCAGCTTTCAATGTTCTTTATGTCGCCAATCAGCCTGCTCCGCAGGGACCTCTGGAGATCAGCTACAGCCGTTTCAAGAAGGCCCTGGAAAAGGACAACGTATCTGAGGTCACCATACAGGGCGATAAACTGACCGGGCATTTCAAAGAGCCGGTCGCCGGTCCCCGGGAAAATGCGCCTGGCAAAGATGGAACTGTTCAGACATTTGAATCCTTCCGTACAACCTTGCCGCCTATTGATGATCCGGAACTGATGAACCAGTTGGAGCAATCCGGCGTTGAGGTGTCCGCCAAGCCTCCTGCCAAAGATCCGTTCTGGGCCAACGCACTTCTGTATATGCTGCCGTGGATTCTAATCTTCGGCGTCTGGTGGTTTGTGTTGCGTGGTATGCGGGGAAAAGGCGGACCCGGCGGTTTTATGGGCAATATCTCCAAATCAGGGGCAAAGCTATATACCCGCGAGGAATCCAAAGTCAACTTCAATGATGTGGCCGGTCTCGAAGAGGCCAAGCAGGATCTGCGCGAAATTGTTGATTTTCTGCGTGAACCTGAAAAGTTTCAACGGATTGGCGGCAAGGTGCCGCGCGGCATACTCCTGGTCGGTCCCCCGGGGACGGGAAAAACGCTTATGGGACGAGCCGTGGCGGGGGAAGCCGGTGTACCGTTTTTTTCCATCTCAGCCTCTCAATTCATTGAAATGTTTGTCGGAGTGGGGGCCAGCAGGGTGCGGGACCTGTTTACCAACGCCAAGAAAAACGCGCCGAGCATCATATTCATTGATGAACTCGATGCGGTGGGTCGTTCCCGGGGCACGGGGTTGGGGGGGGGCAGCGACGAGCGTGAGCAGACCCTCAATCAGTTGTTGTCCGAGATGGACGGGTTCGAGCCGCACAGTGAAGTGATCGTGCTGGCTGCTACAAATCGCCCTGATGTGTTGGACCCGGCATTGCAGAGACCCGGCCGTTTCGATCGTCAGGTTGTTGTTGACCGGCCTGACTGGCGTGCGCGTATGGAGATACTTAAAGTTCATACCCGCCATGTTCCTTTGGCAGATGATGTCGATTTTGAAGTGCTGGCGCGCGCCACTCCGGGCATGTGTGGAGCCGACCTGGAAAACCTGGTCAATGAAGCGGCATTGATTGCTGCCCGCGCGGATGCCGGACACGTCACGATGAAAAACCTTGAAGACGCCAAAGATCGTGTACTGATGGGCGCCGAACGCAAACTTGTTTTGACGGAGCAGGAGAAGAAGATTACCGCCTACCATGAAGCCGGGCATACTCTTGTGGCGCGTTTTTCACCAGGGGCCGACCCGGTTCACAAGGTTTCGATTATCCCTCGCGGTCAAGCCCTCGGCGTCACCCAGCAGCTTCCGCAGAATGATCGTTATCACTACCCGCGTTCCTACCTTGAAACCCGTCTCGCGGTCAGTCTCGGCGGCAGGGCTGCGGAAAAATCGGTTTTTGGCGAGGTGTCCACTGGAGCACAGAATGATTTGAAGCAGGTGACTGAATTGGCGGAGAGAATGGTATGCCAATGGGGGATGAGTGAGAGGATCGGCCCGGTATTTTTCAGCCGTGGTGAGGAACATCCGTTTCTCGGGCGAAAGCTTGCGACGGAGAAGACATTCAGTGAGAGGATGGCTTGGCTGATCGACCGTGAAATCGAAAATATTATCAAGAATGCCGAAAACAAGGCGGACAAGATCATCAAAGAGAAAAATGATCTTCTTAAGGAATTGGCTCAGGTGCTGCTCGAGGAGGAAACCATCGATGAGAAAAGGATTGACGCTATTATCCAACCGCCAAAAGAATAATCAAGGGCAAAAAATATCGAAATAAAAGAACATTGTTTTGGAAGATATTTGTTTATAGAAATGGTAAAAATTAACACCTTGACATATACTATCGTTGCAGTTATAACATCGTTCTAAAGGAATTAAAAGAAAAGGAGGCGTCATGGAATCGAAAACTCGGACATCTTATTTCGCGGTACAGGTTTTTCTCATTGTCGCAAGTTGCATCGGATTCGGTGCCCTGATCCTCAATTTCGTCGGCTGATCGGATTGCAAAAAATCTCTCGGTCTTTCCTCTCTTGCATCGCCCACCTTCTGGTGGGCTTTTTTTTGCTTTTTGCTCGCTTTTGCCGGAATCGATAAAAACTTCCCCTCCCCGAAAAAACTTGACAAAGACATTTGTTAGCACTAATCTCCAATAAAGTTAAAACAAACTAAAGGAGGAGAGGAGAATGAGAGAAGTCCGAACATTGTTTGGAGGGGGTTTGCTGTTTGCTATCGTTTTTCTTGGGGGATGCTATTATCCTGGGGATTACTACGACCCTAATTTGCCGTACACGCATCAGAAAAACTCGCATCTCGTGCCTGGCATCGAAAAGAATGAGCAAAAAGACGGGTTTGTTGATATTTCTGCTGTTGGAATAGGTATTGAACCCGAAAGTGGGTCCTCAAACCAGAAAAGAGTTCTCGCACGCCGGGCTGCTATTGTGGACGCTTATCGGAATCTCTCCGAGAGATTGACGGGAATGATTGTTGAGTCCTACACCAGCCAGGGAAAAAATGAAATTGATATTGATCGTATTACGGCCGAGACGAGTTCTTATTTGCGTGGGGCCAAGGTTTTAGGCGTTGATCATGATAATGGGATGGCCACTGCCACAATACGCGTTACATTGCGAGCTAATCGTCTGATTGCATACGGCGGTGATTTTAGCTCTCAGAATATTGACCACTCAACTTTCGCACCGCCCCA
>NPID01000701.1_pt1 | contig 17286 bp, 18 predicted proteins | sample 8637491 | NCBI WGS metagenome assembly NPID01 (sample SAMN07420843, study PRJNA396082) | bioreactor metagenome | isolation source: sample BA6 brine-fed electro-methanogenic bioreactor BA | place: Japan: Kochi | collected 2016-06-14 | reverse complement strand
TGGGTGATCCGTCCCGGCAGGAGTTCCCGGGCCACGTCACCGATGTCCATCTCGGTGACGAGCCGGTAATACTCCCTGACGTTATCCGTTCCGCCCATACTCATTCGGCCTCCGCGACACGGGCGAAATCGGCATCCGCGTGCTGGGCGGCGTCCAGAAACAGTGGTAGGAAGGTCCGGCGATCATCCACCTGGCAACGCTTGGCGCAGTTCTGAATGCCCCAATGGTCACCCAGGACAATGGCGGTGCGCCGGGCGCGGGTCACCCCGGTGTAGAGCAGATTGCGGTGGTGCATGAAGGAATGCGCCTTGTGGACCACCACCACGGCGCAGGGGAACTCGGAGCCCTGGGTTTTGTGAATGGTGAGCGCATAGGCGAGCTGCAGATCCTGCAGGTCGGGCGAACTCTTCTCCAGCTCTACCGGCATGCCGTCGAAGTCGATGACCAGGGTGGCGTTCGCGAGGACATCGACCACATAGCCGATGGCCCCGTTCATCACGTTCAGGTCGTAGTTGTTCCGGGTCTGGATGACCTTGTCGTGCTTGAGAAACGGGGCGCGGCGGCCCATGAAAAACACTGTGCCGCCTGAATCCGGCTCAGGCACCTGGCCGATAAGGGGCGCGAATATCTCAGTCTTGTCCCGACAGGTCAGGGCAAAGGCTTCTCGGTTACTGGATTGCCCGGGAAACGGTGGTCATCGAAGGTTGTTCGGGATGAGGAAACCACGCTTTCTATCTCTCGTCATTCCCAACCAGTCGAGCCCCCATTTCGAAGGCCTTCGCACAGTCGAGGGGAAACACTTCCTTCCGTCTCTGGGCTTTTTTCTCAGGGTCAAACCGTGGAGCATAAACCTTTGAGTAGTCTTCGAACTGGTAGGTATCATAACTACACAGTGTCTCTGAAACTCCAAATATCATTTTCAGGATCATCTCAGTGGTGCTGATGTGATGGTCAAACCCCAGTTCTTCAGCCATCTCCTCGGTTGCACCCAGGGTGTAGATAGAACCGGTCTTGATTTTTCTGGGAAAGAGCGACTCAGTTGGGTCCGTATAGGTCAGAAATGGAAAAACCAGGCGTTCCAAAAACGCTCTCATCTGAGCTGTTGATGTTCCCAAATAGATCGGTGACCCGAAGATAAGTGACTGAGCATCCAGAACCTTCTTTAAGATGGGTGTCAGGTCATCCTTTACCGCGCATCTGCCATAGCTTTTCCCGTTCATCATCTTGCATGAGAAACAACTTATGCATCCTTTATAGTTCAGATCATACAGATGGATGAGCTCGGTTTCAGCGCCCTTCGAAGATGCACCTTCCAAGGCTTTTCCAAGCAGGGTCGCTGTGTTCCACTTTTTTCTGGGACTTCCGTTGAATGCTATGACCTTCATGCTCAAATCCTCCTGTGAATTTACCGTTTGCAAAACCGCTGAAAGAGAAACAGATGTCGGTGGGGATATTGCAATTCATGCCAAGCAACTGGCACATGGCTGGCTCCGTAATTCGGATTGCAGACTGGCGTAAAACCATGGATAGCAGGCTTTAACACCAGTACTTGAGAAAAGATGAGCTTTCTGATGCCGGAGAAAATCCGGCACCAACTCCGCTGTAAACTGGACCGTTTTTTCTATTCCAGCGCAATCACTGGCCCAGTCCCATACACCTGAAAACGCAGATAAGAAAGCACTGTTGATTTACTCCGAATCAAACTCAAGAGAATGTTCTATCCGGATGCAGCCAGTTACGCTCATGGCTGCGGGACACTTTTCGATGTAATTCTCCATTGCCCAATGAGCATCGTTTTCTTCTTCGTGGCTCAGTTTCAAGACATAGTGAACACGAATCACAGTAATTTTGAGTACACCATCGACATTTTCAATATCGCCTTCGACATCAGCGCGAAAACGGTCGGTATGGGTTCTTATCTTTTTGGTCGCCAGCACGCTGGCGAAAGTGCCCATCATTCAAGCAGAAACTGCGCCGACGATGTGATCTAAGGTCGCTGCATGCTCTTCGACAGGGTCCACTTTGTAAAATTTCTGTATCCCTCCGTGGACACCATAGAAGACTGGTTCTGAAAAACCTTCGATATGAGCTATCCTGACCGGCCCCCGGTCTCTAGTGATCGTGATTCGTGATGTATGAATGATCTCCGCCATCGCAATGCTCCCTTCAGTCTATAAATGTCGACATTTGAAATGCTACCACATCTCAGCGACCGTGCTCTTCTTTGGATGATTCATTCCCTGAACAGGGAAGCCCGACGACTCGGGGTCCCCCGCCAGTCAATCACACCGGCAGAGCCGGTGGTTTACTGAAAGTCTCAATTAACATTACCATATCTATGAGCAAGAGCACTGGCCGGCGCACTCTTCTCGGCCGAAGTTCTCTACCGCGAACCGGAGTTCGAGCATGAAGCCTTGATTCCCTGCATCATTGCTTCAACCACCGCCTATTCCCTTTTCGGCGCGGTCACCGGCTGGCAGGCTCTGCTGGTAACACCGCGCTTTGTTTTTCAGCAACCACTGGAGCTTTTTTCTTTTCTTGTTCTCGGCATTTTCTGCGCCGCCATGGGCGTGGTGTACGTCAAATCATTTTACGGCCTGCGCGACCTGTTCAAAAAACTCAACATGCCGCCCGCACACTGAGCGCGGCCTTGAAGAGATCCCTGTGGTCGACTCCACCGCCCCGGGAAAGGTTCTTTTCATGCTGTCACGCCGCGCGCTGCTCGCACGCTATGCTTCCGAACTTGAAGAAAAACGGGGCACCTATGTCGAAATTTAATCTTTCGGCCTCAGCCCCTTTACAATGGCCCATGGGCTTCATATATTGATTGTATACCTCAACTTCTCTGGAGAATCTGAATATGAACCGACGCATTTTTCTGCTGCTGCTCAGTGCCCTGCTTGTCATGCCAGCCCTTTCGGGGTGCGGCTACAACCAAATTCAACGCAATGAGGAAGCGGTGATCGCCGCCTGGGCCGATGTTGAAGCCACCTACCAGCGCCGCGCCGACCTCATCCCCAACCTGGTGGAAACGGTCAAAGCCTACGCGGCGCACGAACGCGAGACCCTCGAGGCCGTCACCCAGGCACGCGCCTCCGTGGGACAGGTCAACCTCAGCAGCAATGACCTGAACGATCCGGCTGCACTTGAAAGGTATCAGCAAGCCCAGGGGCAGCTCAGTTCCGCCCTTTCGCGCCTGCTTGTAGTTGCGGAGCGTTATCCCGACCTCAAAGCCAGCCAGAATTTCCGCGACCTGCAGCATCAGCTTGAAGGGACTGAGAACCGAATCAACGTGGCCCGTCAGCGTTACAACGATGCGGTTCAGACATTCAATACATCCATCAGAACCTTCCCCAACAACCTGACCAACAAATTTATACTCAAGCTGGAACGTAAAGAACCTTTCAAAGCAGACCCCGGCGCTGCCCAGACCCCGAAAGTGCAGTTTTAGGTATGCGTTCTTCAGCCCTGTTGTTTCTGTTCCTTCTGCTGCTGCCGTCTCTCGGCACTGCGCTCGATGTGCCCCAACCGAGCGGCTATATCACAGACACCGCCGATTTGGTCGACCATGGGACGGAACTCAAAATCGAGCAGTTTCTCAAAGATTTCGAGAAAAGCGATTCAACCCAGATTGCCGTATTGACGATTCCTTCCCTCGAAGGGGAATCTCTCGACGAATATGCCCTTCGGGTCGCCGAAGCCTGGGGCATTGGACAGGAATCAAAGGATAACGGTGCGTTGCTTCTGGTGGCGCACCAGGATCGCAAAATCCGTATTGAGGTTGGCTACGGCCTGGAGGGGCGTTTAACCGATCTGCTCGCCGGGCGCATCATCGACAATGAGATTGCTCCGCGATTTCGCGCAGGCGATTTCGAGGGGGGCATCGTGGCCGGGGTGGTCGCCATGGCTGAAGCAGTCCGCGGCGAGTACCAGGGAACCGGACGCACCGGCGAAAAAAAGGAACGCAATCCTCTTGGCATTCTGGCCCTGCTGCTCTTTCTCGGCCCCGGAATGATGTTCCTCGGCGGCGGTCGCAGCCATCGTCGTGGGGGGATCTGGTACGGTGGAGGATTCGGAGGCGGCGGCCGAGGCGGCGGCTTCGGTGGAGGCTTCTCCGGAGGTGGCGGCGGTTTCGGCGGGGGCGGTGCCTCCGGCGGATGGTAGTTACCCACCGATCGCCATAATTGAACACTCTCCCGACAGGATAAATAAATGCCCGAACCCAGAGCAGCAACTTTTTTCAGCGAAGAAGAGAAGAAGCGCATCGAAACTGCGGTACGCAAGACCGAAGCCCGCACCAGCGGGGAGGTCGTACCGATGGTGGTCGATCAATCCTATGATTACCCGCGCGCCGAAATACTTGGTGGCGGGATGTTCGCACTTGCAACTGCTACAACCCTGAGCTGGGCATTTGGGGGGTCGTCCATATGGGCCTTTCTCCCCCTGTTTTTTATTTTTTATTTTCTTTTCAAGTGGCTGATCCGAACCACGCCGGCCCTTAAACGCCGTCTGGTCAACCCCGCCGAAATCGATGAAGAGGTTGAAGAAAAGGCAATGATCAGCTTTCTGGAAAACGGTCTGCACAGCACCCGCGACCGCACCGGAATCCTCATCCTGATCAGCCTTTTTGAGCACCGCGTGTACGTTCTTGCAGATCAGGGGATCAATGAAAAGGTTCCCGCTGCAACCTGGGATGAAATTGTCGCCACGATTACTGCCGGAATCAAGGAGGGGAAAACCTGCGATGCGCTTTGCTCAGCCATTGAACGCTGTGCAGAACTTCTTGAAACAAATTTCCCGGTGAGAAAAGACGATACTAATGAACTGCCGAATCTGATTATCGAATGAAATAAATCTTTCAGGTCTGAACGGAATCGAGACCCCTTCGCGATCAAAAGAGAAATGATGATTGAATTTCATGACCTTTCGTCTAGGCTTTATAGTTGAAACCAGTAAACAAATCTTTTCGATTTTATTAAAAATCCCTAGACCCGGAGGTTATTTCAATGTCCTTTTCAACTCTCGATGATGTCATCAAATACGCCGTCCAGCGCGAAGAAGAAGCTTATCAGCTTTACAAGAAAGCAGCAGCTCAGACAAAAAGCATCGCCGCTCGAAAACTGTTCGAAGAAATGGCGGCAGAGGAAGCCGGCCATAAGGAAGTTTTCGGGAAAATGAACCTGGAACGAGCCGAACATTACAGGAAAAAGACTTTGCCGGACATGAAGATCAGCCAGTTTCTGGCGGAAACCCCTCTCAAGCCCGACGCCAGCTATCCGGAGATTCTCGCCTATGCCATCAAGGCCGAAGAAAACGCCTACAATCTTTACCTTGCGGCTGCCAACGCCATAGATGATCCCGATCTGGAAAAAGTGCTGCGCGTTTTCGCCGACGTCGAAAAAGGTCACAAGATTAAAGTCGAGCGAATCTATGATGAACACGTGTTGAGCGAAAATTGATTTGGTGGGCTGTTTTTTCTCTCGCCCCCACTCCAACTATCAATGCTTCAACTGAAGCATCCTCAAGTTCCTCAGGTACTGCCCGGTTCAGGCGCAGGCCTTTCGGGCGGCGCCGTTCCACCGGACGCATCATCCTCGGAATGAGGGCCAAATTTGCGAGTAAAGAGTTGTCGGGTTCCGAATGCGCTCACCGTCATAGCGATGGCGGCAACCTCTTCGATCTCGTTTTCCGTGGCGCCGGCCTGCCTCGCAACTGCGAGACCGAAATCCGTTCAGGGAGCACACCCTGCTGCCAACGCAGCGCCGAGCGCCACGAGCTGCTTCGTTTTGTGGTCAAGAGCCCCCGGACCCAGCGCGGCATTAAAGGCTTCCTGAAACTTCTCCATCGAATTATTCATCTCTGTTATTCCCTTCTCATGCGCTACTGCAGATTTGCGTAAAGTGACACAGAAAAGATCCCGAGGAAGACTTCCCTCCTCCAGCCGGTCCACCGCCAGGAGCGTATATCCTCTCGCCAGCTGCCGTATTTTTTCCGCGGTGAAGAAGTGAACGGCGAAACCGCCAATCTCGTAGACCTCTTCGCGCAGATGCCGGCCGGTCCGGTAATGCTTATCGAAATTGCTGCGTACAGAATACAGGGCCAGGCCGCCGGGGCGCAGAACACGCCTTATTTCGCCGAGAATGAAAGCTATCTCGTCGGTAGCAAGATCCATGCACAGCAGCATATGAGAGTAGCAGGCGTCGAAGGAAGCATCAGCAAAAGACAGAGGCTGGCGCACATCGTAGGCGCAGACATCAATAGAAGCTGAAAGACCAGCCGCAGCAGCTTTCTCCCGCAGGGTAGCGACGGCAGTCTCCGCGTAATCCAGTGCCGTGACCCGCAGGTTGTTGCGAGCGAAATAAAAAGTATCGCGCCCCTGGCCGCAGCCAAGCTCGAGCACCTCGTGTACCCCCTCGCGTCGAAACAGTTCAAGAGCTTTCCTGGAGTAATCGCTTGGCTCTTCTCCAAAAAAAGCCGCCTCTTTGGCGAAAATTCCATCCCAGTGCGTTTTCTGGTCGGTTTTTAATTGTTTTTCAGACCGCATAAGACCTCCTGAAAGACCAATTCTTCCCCTGAACAAAGCATTTCATTGGTAAAGAAAACAGCGAATAATCCTTCCCACTCAACCATAATACTATGCCTGTCACATGTTCACCCACCTGATTGTCGCTTTTGGATTACAACCCGAGACACCCCTAAGTAGCTGAATTTCAAATCAAATCAATTCCCATCTGATTTTAACCCGTCATCCTGTCGTTGCAAGACGACATTACCTCTTCTTCACAAATTTAGACCGATCAAACAAAAACCCATAAACCATTAGAATTGATAACGTTTTCATTTTGGTTCGAAACTTGCCTGAAAAGCTACACGTCTTGATCTTTCTTTTTTATTGCCATGAACCAAAGATTAATGGGTATCTGAGGAGGAAAAATGCCATATCATCCCTTTAAGGTAAGATGCCGAAGTTGTTTTTACTCAAACAGAATCGAGGTTGCAGAAGTCAACTGTCGAGATATCTTCATCTGTTTACAATGCGGGAAACAACTGGGGACTTCAGAGGTTTTGAAAAAGGCCGTCGAGACCCTGGATCGATCCTTAAACATTCAGCCACTTAAACCGTCGATAGAAAACCACCCTCATCATCAATGCATCGCGCAGGCAGAAACCTCAGCCCTGCGCGATGCATATCTCCTCCCCCTTAGAACTATCATTTTATTGCCTGAATAGGCCGCCCAAGTCCCTGCTCCCCAATCAGATTCCGGCAATCATGCAATCAATGGCATCTGTGCACAGGTGCCACAGGCACCCCACCCCAACCGCCCGCCACTTCCAGGAGGGAATTGCCAGCAAACTGCCATAAACGACTCCTGCCCAAAGTGTATGGAGGGGATGAAACCCTATGCTGCAACGATTTGGGTCAAAAACTGGATCGGCCAGCAGGTGGTCCAGGTCGATGACAATTGTAGCCGTCATGATCAGGCCAGCCTTCCACCAATCCTGTTTCCAGAACAACCGACCCAAAACAAACGGCACAATCAGGTGAAATCCGTAATGGATCGCATGCCTGAAGATCTCGATATTAATTTCCATAAATCAGCGAACGCCACGTGTTTTTCGGCGGAGGCCGCCGGAGATTGGGGAGGGGACTTCACTCTCAGGAGTGTGGTGTCACGAGGGGCGATGCGTCAGCTTGGGGATTAATCCTTCTGCCATCGCGAGAGCTTGCCCTTGTTTGCTCAGCATGACCCGCTGAACCATTTTCCAGTCGGGTGCAAAGTGTATGAACCCCTTCCTGCGAAGGGAGCGCAGCGCTTTTTTGATCAATTGCCTGTCCATATGAAGGCTTTTGGCCACCGCTGCCGGAGTCATTCCTTTTTTACCCCCCCTGGGCGAGTCTCGTAAAGACAAAATATTCAATGTCAGTCATCGGCGAAGACGTCGCAGAAAAACGCTCCTGTACCGGCACCTCTTCACCCATTCCAGGCATATCAGGGCGGCCCAGGTTACTTAAATAGTCCAGAATCTTCGACAGACGCTTTTTAAAATGGGGAAGCAGCCCAAGTATCACGAAGGCCGCCAGAAAGAGCCTGACAAGGATAGGAAGATCATCACTGTTTTGCAGGATATCGGCCATAGCTTCTTGCCTAAAAGCAGTTGGTTTGCATGGAGCGTGAGAATAACGATTATGGGCGTCTTCCTCGTTTCTCCCTTTCACATAAACCTTATCCGGCTGGTCTATCATGTCAACAATACAGTTTACATCCCGGCGTCAAGACCCTGGTCCGGATAGACGATGACTTCAACGCTCCGTGCAGTCCGCTTAAAACCTCGGTCAAACTCTGAACCAACGATTCGGCCCCCTGCATGCACCAAAGCATGAGGGGACCGAATCTTTTCCTGCAGGTTGAATGTCACCCAGTCCTTAAAAACCCGGGTTCAAGGATCTCAGGACGGTAGCTTGCGGATTCGCACCGGGATCACCTGACGCGAGTTGGATCCGACGGCGAAGTCGGAGAGAGCAATCCGCCCGGGCCGATCAGGGTCTGCAAAGCCCAGGAGGTTGATGCTTGCGCCGCTCTTACGGAAGCGCAACCCCTCCAGGGTCTCGTTGCCGATCTGCACGGTTATCGCCCCCTCGCCGCTGCGGCCAAATCCGTGCTCCACGCCAATGGCTTCCGGATGCATCCCTTCACGCACCCGCAACAGCCCCTCGATGCGGCCGCCGGGAGAGGTCAACTCGACGACATCGCCGTGGGCAAGACCGAGGCTTTCGGCCGTACGAGCGGCGATGTCGATGGTACTGGTGTAGCGCAAATCCCGCAACCGAGATGAGGCTGTATTGGGAGATGAGACCACGTTCGACTTGAAACTGAAGGCGGTCAATGGGTATTCGGAACGGGGAAAACGCTTCACCAGAAGATCGCCCTTGACCAGACGCGCTCCGTAGAAGGTCGGCACGCCACTGTATTTTTCCGCTGTCAATGAACTGCGGCTGGTGCCGACAGTCTCGCTGTAAATACTGATCATCCCCGGATATTTTTTAGCCAGATGTGACTCTTTGTAGGCACCTTCCTTCCCTTCGAAGCGCCCACCGCGTGCCATGACGTATGCGACTTTGCGCCAGTTCTCCGGGCTGACCCTGCGCAGGCGCGGAACATAGTCCTGCAGACCGGCCAGGCGGATTTCCTCGTCGTCGGCATTGGGCACCGACTTAGCGTCCAGGGCCACATTCTCGAAGACGCGCAGGTAGAAATCTTCCGGCCGTTCCAGCGGGTGAAGACTGCCGTTGGAAGCCTTGATGGCCTGGGGGCCGAAACCGGGAAGACCGAGTTTTTTCCCGATTTCGATAACAAAACTGTCCATGCACACCGGCTCTCCATTGGCGAAAGTTGCCTGACGCGGGGTCACCACCGGGTAACGCACCGCGTTGGTCTTGGTCAGCCAGGCCCCCCAGGGGTTGAGCTCGCCCCATGTTTCGTAAAGCACGCTGTCAGGCACGATGTAGTCGGCCAGACGGCTTGTTTCATTAATGAACGGGTCGATAGCGATCATCAATGGGATGGAGGCCTTGGGATCTTTAAGCGCTTCGGCCAGGGTGTTCTCGCCGCCAGATTCACCGTAGATAAAGTTGGCATTCCAGCTGATAAGGGCCTTGAGGGGATAAGGGTAGTGGTTGATGGAACCGGTAATCAGACCCGTCTCGATGGCGTTGGTAAAGGGATACCACTGATCCTTGGCAGGATAGGGTTTGCCCGCTGCCTGGTTGCGCTTGAACTCGCTGGTCTTTTCATAGGCAATGCGGGTGCGGTCGATGCGGATGCCGGGCTGCTTGGGCTTGCCGGGATAGTCGGTCAAATCGTAGGCTGCCCCTTTCATGTCCGTGAACTTGCCGCCGCCGGCGCTCATTCCGCCCTTGTAGTTGAGGCTGCCGACCAGGGCGGACAGGGACAGGATGGCCCAGGTGGTGTAAAAACCTGTCGTGTGCATGGTGTTGCCATGACAATCGACCGCGACCTTGCGTCCGTGACTGGTGAACTCGTGCGCCAGATCGGCAATTTCCTCAGCGGGGATGCCCGACTCTTGGGCGTACTCCTCCAAGGTGAAGCGGAAGGCAGACTCTTTCAACAGCGTGAAGGAAGATTTCACCGCCAGGCGTTCACCGCCGTAGACGATCGTCTCATCCACCTCAAGACGGGCCGCATCGACCTGATCCGCAGATTTGAGCTGTCCGTCAGTGCTGTCAATCACCAGAAAATCCTCTTTTCCGGCATCACCGGATGCCTTGAGCACACGCCCTTCCAATTGATGTCCCGGGGTGACGACAACCAAATGGCTCGAATTGGTAAAGCTCGGCTCCCCGACCCGTTCCATCGAAGCCTTGCTCGGCACGCTGAGGTAGGCGGCGTTGTGGCGGCCGTTCTCGATGATCCAGCGGATCATCCCCATGGCCAGGGCAAGGTCGCCGCCGGGGCGGATCGGCATCCAGCGAGAGCGGTCACCAGCGGCGATACTGTCGCTGTTGGTGAGCATGGGAGTCACCGTAACGTAACGCAGGTTGCCTTCACTGCGGGCCCTGGCCAACAGCTTTCCCTGGCGCTTGAAAGGATTGCCGGCCTGCCCGGGGGAGGTTCCGAAATTGATGAGGAACTCGCAGTGCTCGAAGTCTGGTTTGAGATGAGGGTACTTTTTGAAATCGCTTAGAAACGCCGCGTTGCCTGCCCGCATGGAGAGCCCGCAGATAGAAGAATGCCCCGAGTAGTTCTTGCTGCCAAATGCCTGCAGAAAGCGGAACACCATGAAATCCTTGCGACCTTCGTCTGCGGTTCCCAGGATACCCAGTTGGTTGGCGCGGGTCCCGTATTCCGGGTTGTCCGGATCGATAAGTGTCTTAAGGTCACGAATCGCCGCCAGGCCGTCCACGTGCCCCTCGCCAAAAAGGTCTCCGCCGTTGACAACTTCCTCAATCAGCTGCTCCGGTGAGATAGGGATCCACTTGTCCTCGCCGCGTTTGCCTGCCCGCTTAAGCGGGGTAAGCACCCGGAACCTGTCGTGGATCTTATCGAAAACCACGTTGCCGCGGGCACAAGCCGTTGAACGGTTTTCCAGACCGCTTTCGTCATGGTTCGAGGTCCAGCGCAGACTTTCGCGGAGGGGTGTTTCGTAGGGAAGCCAGGGGTCGCTTGACAGGGGGTGATAGGGGTTGCCGGCTGCCCGCACCACCGTACCGCTTTTGTTCTCCACCTTGACCCGCACGCCGCAGTGGGTCGTGCAGCCGATGCACACGGTGCTGGCCACGGTGAAATCCGCATTGGGCACCACCTGGCCGGAATCATTGATGCGGGCCTCGGGGGCGGGAGCATTGCCATAGATGGCATCAGGCGCCGGATTTCCGCGCCGGCGCAGACGCGCGGCGGCAGTCAGGGTATCGCTATAACCAACGGCGGCTCCGGCCGCCGTGGCCAGGCCGGTAATTTTGAGAAATTTCCGTCGACTCTGTTTCATGACTCCAACTCCTTTCCATAATGGCGGTCCATCTCTTCATCCCAGGGAAAAACCAACAGGACAGCGCACAGCAGGGCCACGAAAAGAAGCCAGTTGGCCATCACCGCGCCGATGCTGCCCGCGCCGAAGAGATGAGGATGGTAGCTAAGCAGACCCGCCGTCGTCTTGCCGATCGTCTGCCCGCCGATAACCGTGTTCCAGCGGAACAACCAGACGCCCACCGCCGCCACAAAGCCGATGGCGAACTGCCAGGGCAACCGCCGACCGAGGCGGGAAAAGGCGATGATCATGGGGATCAGCAGACAAAGAACATACTCGACCCAGAGGATCTCGTGAAAGTGGTACCCGAAAAAGTCCATCAGCCGGTAGCGTTCATTACTGTTGAAAGCGACGGCAAAGGTCAGCCAGAAGAACCGTACAACCAGATCGATGATAATCGACCAGCCGAGCAGACGGGCCAGGGCTGTCATCACCTCCTTGTCGATGCGCCCCGTCGTGGTAAAGAAGCGTTGCGCCACCGGCAGAATCACCAGCAGAAGCCCGGTGCCCGAAACCATGGCTGAAGCGAGGAAAAGAATCGGCATCAGCGGCGTATGCCACAGCGGACTGGAGTGAACAACGCCGAGAATATAGCCGGTGTAGCCATGCACGCAGAGAGCCAGGGGAATGCCGACAGCACCGAGAATAAAGCCGAGCCGCTCATCTTTATGCAACGCCTCTTCCGATAGGTCGGTGCGGCCCAGGGTCAGCCCTTTGTAGAAAGCGCGCGTGACCCCTCTGTTCGCCTCTTGCAGGCGCCGCACCAGAAAAGGCCGGTAGAGCACCAGGGCTTCAGCCAGAATAAGAACGGGATAGGTCGCCAGCAGCAGCACCCCCCATTTCATGGGAGAAGTGCCGAAATTTTCCCATCCGTAAAGAAAGAAGTTGATCATCCGCCCGGGCTGGCGAAGATCATCGATAAGGTTAAGAGGAGCCGCGACCAGCAGCACAAAGGCGACCAGCAGAGAAAAACCGGCGATGGGTTTGAACTTCTTCATGCCGAAGACATGGGCGAAGCTCGACACAATGAAGGCGGCGGCGCTGCTGCCGGTGAACCAGAAGTAGTTGGGAATATCGAGCCCCCAGGGTCTGGCCGGGGTGATCGATGTAAGGGTATGAACGGTCTGCATCATATCCATGGTAATCCTCCTTAAGCCTTGGTCGTCCACTCGGCGGCGGGCAGACCGTCGCGCTTACGGGCCAGATCATCAAGTATGGGTGGTCCGGACGGTTGCGCCTGCAACTCGCCGGCCAGACCCAGGTAATAGGTCTGGGGACGGGTGCCTGAAGCTGGATTGAGCACTGTGCTCGGGGCGCCGGAGACCAGACGTGACACCTCGCTCTTGGGGTCGTTGAGATCACCGAAGATCCGGGCGCCGCCGACACAGGATTCGACGCAGGCGGGGAGCAGCCCCTCGTCAATGCGGTGGGCGCAATAAGTGCATTTGTCGGCCACCTGGGTCAGGGGATTGAAATAGCGCTTGTCGTAAGGGCAGGCATTGAGGCAGTAACCACACCCCCAGCAGATCTCGCTGTCGACCACGACGACTCCATCCTCACGGGCAAAGGTGGCGCCGGTCGGGCAGACCGAAACGCAGGAGGGCTTTTCGCAATGATTGCACAGCTGCGGCAGAAAAGCCTTGCGTACCCGCGGATAGCGCCCGAGTTCGTATTCCGGCACCCAGGTGCGAAAGACCCGGTCAGGGATCGTGTTTTCCGCCTTGCAGGCAGCGGTGCAGGCCTGACAGCCGATGCACTTTGAGAGGTCCATGACCATCCCCCAGCGCTTGTCTTCCTGTCCCACGTATCGGGGGTCTTTGGCGTCGCGCCCCGGGTTGCGGCTTGAAAATGCCTTTGCCGGGCTGGCGGAAGCCATCGTCGCGGCGGCGGCAGCCACCACTGCCCCCAGGCGCTTCAAAAAATTTCTTCTAACATTGGACACAGGAGCCTCCTTTCCTTGTTGAATCACTCAGCATTTAATGCAACTCATTCGTCATGTTTCGTTTTTTATCCGGCCTCCAGGAATCACCGGATAATTCCCTTGGCTCTTGTCCTCTTTCAGGAGATGTGCCAGCCAGAGGTGAATTTTCAACAAGTTGTTTTTTATAGGTTTTACATGGAACAACATCACCAGCTAGATTTAAATATTGCATTTTGCATTGCATTTGATGCAGCATGACATTGCATTTTGCAATACACACACAGGCTCATCTGACAGCCCCCTGCGAGGCTTCTCCATGAAAAGACTGACCATCAGCCGCAAGACACTGCTGGCCATGATCGGCCTGGCGATCCCCTCCCTGCTGATTTTTACGGTGCTCACCCTCACCGCCACCGCCAACATCCTGCGCGCCAACAGCACCCGACAGATCGAGGAACTCGCCGAACACTCCGTCCAAAGCCTGCAGCAACTGGTCAGGCGTTCCAAAACCACTCTCATGACCATCGCCGCCACCCAGAATGTGAGAGACTACCTGAGCTGGCGCAGCGGCGGCGAGGTCACGGCCTGGCCCCAGGTTCTCAGTCGGTTGGAAGAAAGTTTCCTCGATTTCCAGCAGCTTGACCCCAGCATCCAGGCCATCCGCCTCCTTGATGAGGAGGGAAACGTCCTGGTCAAGGTGCGGGAGGGCGTCGTCATCCCAAGACGGGAAACGCCCCCTTCCGAGCAAAGCCTCCCCCTGGTGGAGTCGCTCAAGAACCGGGATTTCTTTCAAGGGACCATGGTGCTGCAACAGGGAGAGATTTGGACGTCCAACATGGAACGCGGGAAGGTCGAAGGCGAGGAATACTGGTGCCCGGCAATGGTGCGCTTCTCCACCCCCCTGTTTCTGGAAGATGGCCGCCGCGCGGGGGCGCTCATCATCAATGTCTGGGGAGAGACGGCCGGCAGGCTCATCAACCAGCTGATATCGCCTGAAGAAGGCGCCGCGTTTCTGGTCGAACGCAACCTCAATCAGCCATCACGCAACGGCATCTACCTTTTCCACCAGGACAGGACCTGCGAATTCGGCAACCAGACAGGAAGCGAGATCACTGCCTTTCAGCAATTTCCTGATGAATTAACCTCCGCCTGGATGTCTCAGCCCCAGGGGGTGAGCTTCCACCCTGACACGGGGGACATCCTCGCCCACCGCTTCTATTCCCCCTATAACGACTCCCGCCATGGCTGGGTGCTGGTTATCAACGCCAGCCGCGACTTCTTCCTCGCCCCGCTGGCGAACCTGAAGCAGCACATCTTGGTCTCCACCTTTGCAGTCCTTCTTTTCACTGTCCTGGCCGCAGGATTTTTCGCCCGCACTCTGACCCGTCCTCTCCAGGCAGTCATCGACGGTACTCACCGCCTGAGCAAAGACTTAGGTTACCGCATCCGCATTGGCAGCCGTGACGAGGTCGGTTTTCTCGCCGATGAAATCAATCGCATGGCCGATACCCTGCAGAGCAATCTGGAAGAACAGGCCCGCGTCGAACAGCAGATCTGCCACACCGAGAAACTCGCCTCGGTCGGGGAGATGGCTGCAGGCCTGGCCCATGAACTCAACACCCCGCTCGGCAACATCCAGGCACTGGCCAGCCTGGCGGGGAAAGAGCTCGACGGCGGCAAGCTTGACACGGCCGCCCTGCGCCAGGATCTGGCGGACATCACCGATCAAACGGGCAAGTGCAGCCGCATCCTCAGTGGTCTGCTCAGCTTCGCCCGCAAGCAGCATCCCAACCTGGCCCTGCAGGACATCAACACTTTGATTGAAGAGGCTCTGAGGCTGGTCCGCATCCGCCAGGAAAAGGAGGATATCCGCATCGACTTTTCTCCCGATCCCGCCCTGCCCTATGTGCGGGTGGACGGCCACCAGATCCAGCAGGTTTTTGTCAATCTTCTGCTCAACGCCTTCGACGCAATGCCTGACGGCGGCACGGTGCATATCACCTGCACCGACGAAGAACAGCGGATCGCGGTGCGTATCCGCGATGAGGGGGATGGCATCCCCGCCGAGAACCTGCGCAAGATCTTCGACCCCTTCTTCACCACCAAGGAAGCGGGTAAAGGCACGGGGCTTGGTTTGTCTGTGAGCTACGGTATCGTGCAGAGCCAGGGAGGTACGATCGAGGTGGAATCGCCGCCGGGGCAAGGAGCAACGTTCACCCTGCGGCTGCCTAAAGGAGTCTACTGACGATGAGTGGAAAAATCCGCATTCTGGTCGTCGATGACGACCCGCTGACCTGCCGCATCCTTGAACGCATGCTCAAGAAGGACTACCAGGTCAGCAGCTATACCAGCAGCGAAGAGGGGCTGCAGCATCTCCGCAGCCAAGGGACAGATCTGCTGTTCACCGACCTCAAAATGCCCAGGATCAACGGCTTCGAACTTATGGCCAAGGCTCACGAAATCGACCCGGCCATCATAGTCTTCATCATCACCGGTTTCTCCTCCCTGGACAACGCCGTGGCTGCTGTCAAAAAAGGAGCCTACGACTACATCGCAAAGCCTTTCGAACCCGACGATGTCCAGCTGCGCATCGCCCGCGCCCTCAAGGAGCGGACCCTGGAAACCCAGGTCGACCGCCTGCAGCAGGAACGGCAGCGCGGCCGGGAGCAGGAGACCCCCCTGACCTGCAACGCAAGGATGGAAGAGCTGTTGGAGCTGGCGCGCCGGGTGGCGATGACGGACAGCAACGTCCTCATTCAGGGAGAAACCGGGGTCGGCAAGGAAGTGCTGGCCCGCTTCATTCACCGGCAAAGCCCCCGTTCCGCCGGCGCCTTCGTACCCGTTAACTGCGGCGCCCTCGCAGAAGGGGTGTTGGAAAGTGAACTCTTCGGCCACGAAAAAGGGGCTTTCACCGGGGCCACCTCAAAACGCAGCGGCTACTTTGAGCTGGCCGATAAAGGCACCCTGCTCCTTGACGAGATCGGCACCACCAATGCCAACTTTCAGGTCAAGCTGCTGCGTGTTCTGCAGGAGCGCCTCGTTCATCCCGTCGGCAGCAGCCGTCCCGTTCCCGTTGACGTGCGGCTCATCGCCGCCGCCAACATCGACCTGGCAGAAGCCGCCCGCAGCGATCTTTTCCGCAGCGACCTCTACTACCGTCTCAGCGTTGTGACCCTGCACATCCCCCCTCTACGGGAACGGTGCGAGGACATCCCCCTGCTGGCCCGGCATTTCCTCGAAAAATACCGGCATATCAATCCCAGGGTGCAGGACATCACCCCCGAAGGGTTGTCCCGCCTGCAGGGCTACAGCTTCCCGGGCAACGTGCGCGAACTGGAAAACATCATCGAGCGCGCCATGATCCTGGCCACAGGTAACGCCCTTTGCACCGACACCCTGCTCCTCGGCGGCATGACGCCCGCACCGGCCCAAACCTCAGGCGGCAAGCCCCTCGCCATGGAAGAGGCGGAGAAGAACCACATCCTCCAGGTGCTCGCCCAATGCGGCGGCCGAAAAGGAGAAGCCGCCGATCTGCTCGGCATCAACAAGAGCACCCTGTGGCGCAAGATGAAACGCTTCGGAATCGAGTAACTATCCCCCGGCTTTGCAGGGGGATAGTTACTCCAAGCTTGGTTCCCNNNCCTGGGACTCGGGACGAAGCGCAGGTGGCTGGTAGTTCTTCGGGGAAAACGACTGCAGGACATCCTGCAGGCGTTCCTTGCCGAACTCCCGAATGGCCAGTTCCTGCATGGCGTTGAATCTCTGCCGTAGCTTGTTCCAGGCATCGTCGGGGAGCTTCCCGGCCTTGTGCGCGGCTTGGG
>NPID01003106.1_pt1 | contig 17300 bp, 12 predicted proteins | sample 8637491 | NCBI WGS metagenome assembly NPID01 (sample SAMN07420843, study PRJNA396082) | bioreactor metagenome | isolation source: sample BA6 brine-fed electro-methanogenic bioreactor BA | place: Japan: Kochi | collected 2016-06-14 | reverse complement strand
TGATGCAGGTCTGCGCCCAGGTGATCGGCAACGACGCCGCGGTGACCCTGGGCGGCCTGGCGGGCAACTTCGAACTCAATGTGATGATGCCGGTCATGATCCGCAACCTGCTCGAATCGATCGAACTGCTGGCCCGGGCGGTGACCGAGTTCACCGGCCGCTGCATCAGGGGCCTGCAGGCCGACCGGGAGCGTTGCGAATCCTATGTTGAGCAGAGTCTGGCGATGTGCACCGCGCTCGCGCCGGCGATCGGCTATGATCGCGCCGCGCAGATCGCCAAGAAGGCCCATGAATCGGGGAAAACCGTACGGGAGGTGGCTATCGAGGAGCAGGTATTGCCCCGGGAGGACCTGGACAAGGTTCTCGACCCCAGGCCCATGACCGAGCCCGGGGTGCCGGGCAAGAGAGGGGAATAACCGCGGCGCGGTTCGAGGATCCCGGGATGGGCTCGTTTGCGTTTATCCCTGCGCCTCCAGGCGCTGCAGAATCCCCGCCCCCAGCACCCGGCGCTGCCAGTTCTTCATTCCGGGAACGGCTTCCAGTCCGGTCTCCGAGGAAGGCTGGCGGCGGGCCAGCTCGTCGAGCAGGGCGTTGTTGATGAGGATGCCGGGATCCATTTCGAGCTCGGCCGCCACCTCTTTGCGCCATTCCTTGAGCAGCGCCACCCGCTGGTCGACTTCGGGGTCGCGAACCGGCCGGGGCGAACGGGGAAAGCGCGGCAGCTCCGAGTCGGGAACCGCCAGCCCCCTTTCGATCGCCTTGAGGATCTGGCCGCCGAAGCGGTCGGCCATGCGGGGCGAAATCCCCTCCACGGCCACCAGGCCCTTGAGGGTCCGGGGGGTGGAGCGGGCCAGCTCCAGCAATGCCTTGTTGCCCGCCACCTTGAAAGGCGGGCGGTCGCGTCGGCGGGCCTCCCGGTCGCGCCACTGCAGCAGCTCTTCGAGAACCGCCAGCTGGCGACGATCGAGCATGCCGGCGCCCTTGGTGCGCAGATAAAGCGGGCCGTCCTGTTCGCTGTGCCGCACCTGCTCGAGCAGGGCGAACTCTTCCGTCACCCAGGCCAGCCGGCCTCTGGCCGCCAGCTGCTCCTCCAGCAGGGTCACCAGCCGGTGCAGGTGGCGGGTGTCCTCGGCAGCGTACCGGATCATCTCGGGAGACAGCGGGCGCACCGACCAGTCCGCCCGCTGGTACTGCTTGTCCAGCGCCACCCCGAAATACTTGTTCAGCACATCGGCCAGCCCCACCTTTTCCTCGCCCAGAAACTGGCAGCTCACCATGGTATCGAAGAGACCGCGAATCTCGAAGCCGAAATCCCGGTACAGGCAGCGGATATCGTAGTCGGCGGCATGGAAGATCTTGCGCAGCTGCGGATCGGCCAGCACCTCTTGCAACGGTTCGAGATCGCCCTTGGCCAGGGGATCGACCAGAACCGTGCGGCTCGGGGTGGAGAACTGCAGCAGGCAAACCTTCTCCTGGTAGCAGTGCATCGAATCGGCTTCCAGGTCGACGGCGATGGCCGTCTCCCGGTGAAGTTCTTCGGCCAGGCGTGAAATCGAATCGGTATCGGTCAGAATCGGTGTTTCGGGCATCAGGCTCTCCGCTGGATCGGTAATTCAGTCAGTAATTGGGCATCATGCCATTTTTCGGCCGCCGCCGGCAAGCAGCTTCAGGGCCTTTTTATGGGCGCCGTGCAGGGGCATGGCCGCCAGTTCGGCAAGATCCGCCCAGCAGCTCCGATCGCCCTCGGCCCCCAGGGCCTGCTGAGCGACGGGCACCAGAAACAGGTACAGATCCAGGCGGAAATGGCTGTAGGCGTGGTCGACCCGGCCCGCCGCGCACAGCCGCCCTTCGAGGCCGAGCTCCCGGGCCAGAACGGCCACCGCCGCGGCAGGGGTGCCGCCGGCGGGCACCGGGGCACCGGGGAACTCCCAGAGCCCGCCGAGCATTCCCTCATAGGGCCGTTGCCGTACCAGGTAGCGGCCGTCTTTCTGCGCCAGCAGGGCCACCTGAAGGCGGGTCGGGATCTGTTTCTTCTGCCGCTTGACCGGCAGCTCGTTCTCAAGGCCGAGGCGACGCGCCTGGCAGAGTCCGGCCAGCGGGCAGGCCGGGCAGTCGGGCCGCCGGGGCACGCAGACCGTCGCCCCCAGATCCATGATCGCCTGGGCGTAGTCGTGGGGGCGGTCGGCCGGCGTCAGCGCCTCCGCCCACTGCCAGAGGCGGCGCTCGGCGGCGCTGGAGCGCGGCTCCTCCTGCAGGGCATAGAGCCGGCAGAGCACCCGCCGCACGTTGCCGTCGAGAATCGGCCCCTGGCGATCGAAAGCGATGGAGAGGATCGCCCCGGCGGTGGAGCGCCCCACCCCCGGCAGGGCCCTGAGGGCCTGCAGCTCGGCGGGAAAACGCCCGCCGTGGTCCCTGGTTATCGCCCGGGCCGCGGCGTGCAGGTTGCGGGCCCGCGAATAATAGCCGAGCCCGGCCCACAGCTCGATCACCTCGTCCAGCGGCGCCTCGGCCAGATCCCCGACGGTCGGAAAGCGCTTGAGGAACTTCTCGTAATAGGGAATGACGGTGGTCACTCCGGTCTGCTGCAACATGATTTCCGAGAGCCAGATGCGGTAGGGATCGCGGGTCCGGCGCCAGGGCAGGTCGCGGCCGTTGGTTCGGTACCAGGCGAGCAGGCGCTTGGCTATTGCCGCGGGAGGAAAGGGTTGGCTTGCGCAAGTCATGACAGGCTTCCCGGATCGGTTGGACGATAGGAGGGTTGAAAAAACGGGCGACCATGGGCCGCCCGACCTGTGCCTCGCACCTTGAGCCTCGTCCCCTACCGCCGGCATTACCCGATCTCGGCCAGCGCCGCGACCGTTTTTTCCATCTCCTCCCGGGTGCCGATGGAGATCCGCAGACCGTGGGCCAGAACCGGATCGGAAAAATATCGCACCAGGATCCGGCGCTCGAAAAGGGCGTCGTAGATCCGCTTGGCGTCGCGGCCCGGCGGGGTGGCGAAGACGTAATTGCCCCGCGAGGGGATGACCCCGTAATCGAGCACCCGCAGCTCGCCGGTGAACCAGGCCCGGGTTTCGCGGATCTTGCCCACGCATTCGCGGAAATACTCCTGGTCGCGCAGGGCCGCCACCGCGGCGGCCTGGGCCAGTCGGTCAAGATTGTAGTGGTCGCGGATCTTGTCCAGGGCGACGATCACTTCGGGATGGGCCACGGCCAGCCCCAGGCGCATGCCCGCCAGAGAATAGCTCTTGGACAGGGTGCGGGTGACGACCACGTTTTCATACTTGCGGACCAGCTCCAGGGCATTTTCGTCGGCGAAATCGGCATAGGCCTCGTCCACCACCAGCATGCCGGCAACTCGCCCGGCCAGATCCTCGATAAAGGACAGCGGATAGGTGAATCCGAGGGGGGCGTTGGGGTTGGTCAGGAAAAACAGCTTGCCCTCATAGCGCGCGGGAAAATCGGTCAGCTCCCAGGAATCGGTCAGGCCGAAGGTATGCACCCTGGCCCCCTGGATCTCGGCCAGGGTGGCGTAATAGGAGTAGGAGGGATGAACGTAGGCGATCTCCTCCCCCTCGCCGGCAAAGGCCCGGATCAGGTTGTTGAGCAGCTCGTCGGAGCCGTTGGCCATGATGAGCCACTCGGGATCGAAGCCGTACAGTTCGGCGGCCGCCGCCCGGCCGGCCCGGCTGGCCGGGTCGGGGTACTTGCGCAGCCCCTCGCCAAGCTCGGCGCGGATCGCCTCGATCACCCGGGGCGAAGGGGGATAGGGGTTCTCGTTGGTATTGAGCTTGATCCAGGCGTTCTCGTCCTTGGGCTGGAATCCGGGGACGTAACCGGCCATTCGGGCGATGTTCTTGCGTAAGGGCAACATGGACACCTCAGTTTGTTGATACATTCTCTTTGTATTCTCTAAATCCTTCAACCAGCACCCTGAATGAGCCGGGTTTGTACTTGTCGAAGCTCTCCTGGTCGACATAAACGAAATCGTAATGTATTTCTTTCTGCACCCGGTTGGTGTCCTCGCACCATTGCCGGAGCCGCCGCATCTTCAGCGGCACATCCAGGTCTTCCTGCCCCTTAGTTTCCACCACCACGATCCGCTTTTCGGCCAGCTTCACCAAAAAATCGGGATAATAGTTGGAGATGTCTCCGTCTGCGTTCACATAGTCCAGCTTGAAGTGCACGGCCAGATAGTTCTTTGCGTAGGACACAACATCACTGCAATCCTCCAGAAAATTGGCGAACTGAAACTCAAAGTGGCTGTCACCGATCAGGCGGTTGAATACGCTCTTCTTCGACATCAAATATCCTTGGTCTTTCACGACAAAGGGCCTGGTCTGTCGCAACTTGATGGTGTCGCGGATTTCAGCGTCGCCCTTGGCCCGCACGGTAAGTTCATTGATCGCCTTCTTGAAGGTCTCAATCACGGTTTTCGTGGCGGCCAGTTCCGATAAGTTGCGGAGCGTATTCGGCGATTCAAGATCAACGGACTGACTGAAGAGCGCATTCTGGATAAACACCTTGATCTTGCCGTACAGCACGTCATAACCACTGACCAGGCGCAACTCTTTCATCACGGTCTGCGCAAAGTAACCGATAACGCTGCGGTAATCCGCCACCCCGGCGGTATCCAGAATCGTGGCGTGCATCACCTCGCCCGTGGTGATGTCCTTGAACACAATCTCACGCTGCTCTTCCTCGCTGAACTGCTGATAACTTATCGGTCGAAACGCCATCGCCCCGGCATCCAAATCACTGAGATTCTTGTATTCACGATAGACGCGGGGCGTTAGCACCGGAATTTCAATGTCCAGCGCATCGATATCTTTCTTCTCGTTTTCATTGTCGACTTCGATCACCAGCGGTGTTTTGGGTTTGGTGCCTTCACCCATGGCCTTGCGCTCCAGCTCAACACCCTCGGCCTGGATCGACTCTACAAAATCCATGAAGGCATCGGTGCCCACCACACTGACATACTCTTCCACTCCGCCGGGATACATCTTGCGCAAGCCCCGTCCCAAGGTCTGCTCGGGCAGGATATTACTCTTGGCGGAATAGGCACGCAGGCCGACGATGGTGGTCACGTTGCGCACGTCCCAGCCTTCCTTAAGCATCAGCACCGAAACAATCGCCTTATATGGGCTGCTGGCGTCGTCGATCTCGTTGGATTGTTTGCGCAGCTTTTCCAGCTCCTCCTTGGCTTTGCCGGACTGCGCCTCGGAAATCTCGCCATTGTTCTTTGTGTGGATGACCAATACAGCGCCCTTAAGGTCCGGATAACGGCCCTCCAGGTGCTCCGCCACGTCATCGCAGTTTTTGGTATCATCAGTCATCACGAACAGGATGGCCTTCTTTCCGAGCCTCTGGTGCTCCTCATACGCCTTGCGCCACTCGATTACACCCAGGTCGATATAGTCGGCATATTTCTCGGTGTACTTTGCACTCTGTCGCTCCGAGAGCTTAGCGCGGCTGGCCGCATCGGGCAGCACCGGATGCTTGACCACGTTCTGCCAGATCGCCTCCACCAGCGGGTAATCGGCAACCGTCTGCACGAAGATCGCGCCGTTGTTGTGCTTGGGCGTGGCCGTCACGTCCAGTTGCAGACTCAGGGCATCGCCCTTCTGCAACAGACGGTTGTGTATGTCCTGAATCGACTGAAACCACGCCAGTTTCGCATCGTGGACATGGTGCGCCTCATCGTTGAGCACCATAAGTTCGTCGATGTCACGAACGATCATTCCCAAGTCCACCTTGGAATCCGTGGTCGCACCGATGGGCCGCTTGCCGAGGAAATAATCCATGGTGTTGTCATCGTCCGGCGACGGCGGAATATCGTCTCCTGCATAGACGCGGTGAATATTGGTCAGAAAGATGTTGCCGGTGGGGCGCGTCACCCGCACCTCATCCTGCAGATGCAGCGTGAGTTGAAAATCATCCCGCCAGTTCTGTCCGTCGAATCCGTTATCAGGCAGCACCGGGTCTTCAAAGAATATACGCAACCCCTGGAAGTCCTTATAGATGCGATCCAGCACGATAATGTTGGGCGCAATCACCAGAAAGTTGCGGGAAAGTTCGGAGGTCGGCTCATAGAGCTTGTGAAAGAAGCTCCAAGCCAGCGCCAGGCTCATGACCTTGGTCTTGCCGCTGCCGGTGGCCATCTTTATCACATAGCGTCGCCATGACTCGTCGAACATCTGGGCGGAGACCGCGCCACTGCTGTCAAAACGCATCAGGTCGAACTTGTCCTTCGCGCCCACCACATCGTAGAGGTAGATGACACTCTCCAGCGCCTCGCGCTGGGCGAAGAAGTATTGAAACTCTGCCATGGCGCCATCGGCCTGGGGCAGCAGGTGCGGTTCCCTGAACCACCAGTTGAGCAGACTTTTGCTCGTCTCGCTTGCGCCCACATAGCCGCTGTCGCGGAATTCCTTCACCTTCTTGCGCAGCGTCGACACCAGCGGCGGCATCAGCTTTTCCATGCTGGTCTCGCGCAGCGCCTCGTCCGCCGGGAACCAGCGAATATCCGGTTCGAGGATGGCGTGGGGGGATGATGGAAAATCTTTGTGTAACGCCATTACATATTCTCCGCAGAGGCGCCAATCACTACTTGTGGTTTGATCCGGGCGCGAATCTGCTCATAAATGGGAATGTCAACTCCTTCTGCCACCTCAAGCGTCACAGCCAATCCATACGGAATCGACTGGTCCAGCTTCTCCGTCGCGTCCGCTTTGCACGTCACATGCAACAGAATGTGCCCGTCTTCCTCGTATGCAGAAATCTGACTTTCACCTTCGAGAATTTCATGCTGCACCGTGCCGCGCAAAACCTGGTTGTGATCCACTTCCTGCCGGGATAACTTCAAATCCGTTTTATCCCATTTTCCTGCTGGTTGTAGTTCGAGCTTCGCTTCCCGCAGATTGCGATGGACCGGATTAATCGGGGAGAACCAACCCAGTGTGACCACCATGCGACGCCAAATTTGGCTCTCAGATAAGTCGAGTGGCAGGGGAAAACGATACTCATGGACCTGATCTTCCCGGATTTCGCCACAGCCCAAGACTGTGCCCCGCTGTGCCGTACAGCCCAGCACCCGGTCTATATTTACCGCTCCATAGCCGACATAACGCGCCATAACTTCCTTGAATCGGCGTGAATTTGCTGGGGTTTTCAACGATTCGGTAAGTGCCTTCTCGGCTTGGCTGTCGTGTTGAGCACCATGCACCAGTAGTGTCTTGATGAGCACAGCCATCAGGTCGTCATGAATCTGATCGCCATGCTCCGCCTGCAAGGCTTCTAGCACTTCATAAATTCTCGCCCCACTCCGGGTCGCTAAAGCCGTGGCGTTGCTGGTGCCTCGGGTGTAAACTGTTCGAGAGAGCTCGCCCTCTTGCGCGCTATCCCAAGCCACCTGTTGCCCAGGTGAACGAAGCCCGGTATCAGGAGGATAATGTTGGCCGGTTTCGAGAGGCGGCGTTGTATAAAGTTGTCGGCCGCCTGGAAAAAGAATCTCGGGTTTGATCGACCGCCGAAAGCCATGCCCAAAACGGCAAAGGGGGCTGAACAGCACGCCATTCGGGAGCAAGTCGATCCGCTGTGCAGGCGTATAGTCCCCGGATTCGTCCGTGTGCAAGGCGCCGACCGTAAGCGAGTTCATCGATTCAGCAGGGGACAACAATCGCCGTTCGGATAACTGGTGCTCAATACACCTCAATAGATTTGCGACCTTCTGTTCATCTGGCAACACCGAGAATTCCCCTCTCGGCATACCCACGTCGATGCCACCCGTGAAATTCCCCGCGCTTACACAAAACAGAACGCGGTATTTCCAAGACAGCCAGTCAAGCAGCTTCGCCCAAGGGCTCGGCGTATGGGTAAATGGACGTTCCGGGTCGCCTATTGAGACGTTGATAATCTTAACGCCAGGAGCTTGTGCCGGTGTGTCACCTTCCCCTTCCAACATGCGCCGCACGGCACGTTCTATCCGGTCTTCGAAGAACACCTCATCCGGGAAGTGCTCTTCGTGCCTATCAAAACGCCTGGCTTCCGGATTCGGCTGCATCACCGGCAAATGATAAACCTGGGTTGACAGAGGAGCGGACTGACCATTCGGCTGTTCCCCATGCACTACCAACGATGCCATGGCGGTGCCATGCCTTCGTTCACCTGCCCGATATTTAGCAGCCAAATTATCCGGGTCGTCGAATAACAGCCGGCCCTTGAGCGCCTCATGTTGAAGATTCGGTGCGCCATCAAGAATTGCCGCCACTGGAGGAAATTCGGGACCACCTCCTGGGAATCCCACCTCGGCACCGGCCTCATCTCCCAAAGCCACTAGACTCTGCCCGGTCGGGCGGAAATACATCACCCCTGGGAATTTGAACAACTGAATGTCCACCTCGGCAGCGGGCGACTCCAGCACATCCAGCAGGTGGCGCACCCTGTCGGCGGGCAATTTGGCCTTGACTGCGTGAAACGCAATGCTCGGCATGTCGATGAATGGGCCAAGGGTTCGGCCTCCCATTTCCGTCAACAGCGCGGCAATTGTTGCCTCGTTCTGTTCACGCTTCTCAGGATTCCGCCGGTAGAACAATTCGATCTGGCAGTGAATTTCCTGGGCTGGGTTAATAGGATCGAGCAAGTCGTGCCAACGGTCGATCATGCGGGCCTCGCCCAGGGTTTCTTCGATTCCCCAACGCCGGATTATTAGAGTCTGGTCGAATACGTCGCGCCACTTGGCTTTCCCAAGTGGCAACCCTTGCCCTTTTTCCCAGCGCTGCCATAACACCAGCAACTCGTTAAGACCTTGCTCATTGCCTAACGACAGAAATAGACGGCCTTTTAGCCGTTTATTTTTGGCACTGTTGATTGCCCGGATGATGTCTTTACTAAAATGCGCTAAATGATCTGGCAACAATAATTCCGGCATCTCACCGGCGATTATTTTTCCATCATCATCAACGAACCCGTGTTCTTTTAGAATCTCTCGGATTTCTTTTGATTGCGCTCTTTTGGTTATGTTGTCAATTTTGTTCTTGAAAAAATCAACTCCAATTTTTGGAGTTTCGTAAAAATCATCGTCCGGCTCGATATCCTCGACATCCCACTCCCCAAGCCATTCCAGTCCATCAGTGGCCTCAACGGCTTGCTTGAAGTCTTCAACATTCCCGGCAATCTCAATGACAAGTACCGTCTCCGGCTCAAGTCCGGCCACAACGCCGCTGACGCTCGCCTTATACTTAGCAAAGTCCTGCTGCAACTCATCCAACTGCTGAGACAGACGCTCAACTTGCCGGACGTGCCTTGGAAAATGTGGCTTGCTCGGCGGAAAGCCATTCCCTTTTGGAGGAGCGATTGTCTTTGCGCGAGGGAACACCAGAAGAGGAAGACGGTCGGCCATAGGTTATTCCTCCCCACCCTGATCATTCGAGACCGGCTTTAATCTATCCCGCCACTGCTCTAGCTTTAACCGGGTGATGGTTTGGGCGTTGGCGGTTTGCTGATCGAGCGCAGCCCTGCGCACCACGCTCAGGCAGAATTCCTCCATCTCAGCAAAACTTAACCCCAGCATGTATTTCGCCAATGTTCCCGGTGTATACCCGAAATTAGTTCGGCATCGCTGCCCGATGGATTCAATATGTCGGGTCAGTTGCTGGCGTGTGGGCATGGGCAACTCGACTCGCAGCTGGAAACGTCGCCATACCGCTTTATCCAGCAATTCCGGATGATTACTTGCAGCGACTACCACAACGTAGTCCGGCAAATCATCAATCTGCAAGAGCAGCGAACTCACTACCCGTTTGATTTCTCCTGTTTCGTGGGTATCTCCGCGTTCCTTGCCGAGGGTTTCGAACTCATCGAAGAACAGCACGCACCGCTGGGTTCTTGCATAATCCAACAGGTGCTTCAAGCGGCTGGATGTTTCGCCCAAATAGCTTCCGATCAACGTTTCATACCGAACGACCACTAAGGGGTACATCAGCTCGAAAGCCAGCGCCTCGGCCAAGGACGTCTTGCCGTTGCCCGGTGGACCGGCGAACAGAAGTCTGTTACGGGCGCGCAGATTGTGTGCGTGCAACAACTCAGCACGATGCTGCTCCTCCACAACCTCCTTGATTTGATCATAAATCTTGCTGGGCAGTACAAGGCTGTCTAATGCGCGCTCCGGCGAAATTTCATAGATCAAATCCTTATGCTGACCATTGCTGCCGTTCTGCTTGGGCGCGTGGCCGCGTCCCATTGCGAACGCGTTGGGCTGCAACGATTTGGCCAAACGATCTGCCAGAATGCGATGTCCCTTAGATTTCTCTTCCTGGATTAGTGCCTCGGCGGCTTTGCGAAAAGCCAACTGGTCACCGTTGCTGGCACTTTTAAGCAACTCCACCAATAAGTCTGCCTGTGCCATCAGACCCTCACCTCAATAATCGTCATAGTGTCATTGCCGAAAATGTCCACCACCTTCACTGCGATCTTGCGCCGACCGGGCGCGCATTCATGGGCGACGCTGGTCAGCTCCAGCGAGCGGTCCTTCTTAGTGCGGAAGCTTTGCCATTCATTCTCGAAGATGTAATCGCCGGTCCACTGCTCTTCGATTTCGCCGGTTTCCAGGTTTTGCATCCGGATGATCTCGCGCTTGCTCTCGAAATCGAAGTCCACCGACCAGTAATCGATCCAGTCGGTCCAGTTCTGGGTGAGTTGTTCGCGGGTGACAATGCCGTCCTTGTCCTTGCTCACCTTCACGATCTGGCCCTTTTCGACCACGATCTTGCTGCTCTTGTTTTTCAGCGTCGCCTCGGCGTAGGCGATGGAATCCTGCGAGTAGAACACCGAAAAGTCAGTCAGTTCAACGGCTACCGTGTTCTTCTTCACATGCGGCTTGACCTCGATGAATGAGACATCATGGAACACCACCTGATTCTTATCCACCGCCCGCTTGTCGAACACCTCGGCAGGAATGTACTTGGGCGCGATGTCAATGCCCTTGCCGCGCGCCTCGTCCAGCACATTGGGGAACAACCCCATCTCGAACTCAAAACCGAGGATATCCACCTTGGTGATGTGCTTCTTGCGGCACTCCAGGATGACCTCCTCGACGAACAGGCGTGTGACCGGCATATTCACCGGCCCCACCGCCACCAGACGACCGGCACGCTTGCCGTGGAAGCTGGCAAAGCCGTCCGTTTTCTCCGCCCGGTAGGCGCGCAGGATCAGATCGAGAAAAGCCGCTTCCTGCGCCGCGAGCTGCTGCTGTTTCTGCTCCTCGCGCAAATCGGGATTGACTCCGATGTAGTGCTGGCGCTCGTACCGGCCTAGGTTGAGGATCTCGAAGGCACGGTAGTCTTTACCCTCAGCCTTCAGTTGCCGCTGGACCCCAATCAAGCGCTTGCGGGTGGTGTGGATGGCGAACTTGCCGAGATCGGTGGCGATCCACCTACGGCCCAGCTTTTCGGCCACCGCAGCAGTGGTGCCGGAACCGCAGAAAAAGTCGGCGATTAGGTCACCTTCGTTGCTGGAAGCCTTGATGATGCGTTCGAGCAGGGCTTCTGGTTTTTGGGTGGGATAGTTATGCGATTCCTTAGAGCCTCCAGCGAGATATTTAATGTCGTTCCAAAGATCACTCAGTGGCACACCCAGCATTTCATCAAGAAACATGATCCTGCAACGCTTGATAGGTCTGCCATCTTTACCTAGCTTTATTCTTCCGTGGCTTCCTGGCACCTCAGTTTGCGGCGCATTCCACATAGCTTCCATCTTTTCAGGCGAGGTGCGCCATCTTGCCTTTGTCCCGTGAAAGTCATACTCAGCCATCCTGCCTTGAGGGTCGAGCATGTTCTCCGCTTTGTAATATCGACCTGAAGGTAGTTTTCGCCATTCGGCAGATATGTAGGCTTCTGTATAGGGCGTGTAAAGGGTGTTTAGCTTGGTTCGTTCACTTTTACCATAGAAATAAATAGTGTCCTTGACGCGCCCATATCTGCCCGAAGCATCATTGTGCGATGATGTTCTCATCCATGTAATTTCACTTCGGAGATTATCTCTGCCGAATACTTCGTCCATTGCAAGCCGGATCAAAGAGTTCACGCGGGTTTCGCAATGCACATAAATACTGCCATCATCGGCCAGAAGGTCCCGCATCAGCGCCAGCCGCTCATAGATCATGGTAATAAAGGAATCCGCGCCCTTACCCCAGGTGTCGCGGTAGGCGATTTCTTCGAGGATGTTGGGCTTCTTGGTGAAGGTGTCGCCGCCTATCTCTATATCCATAGAGAAATCAGCGCCCACATCGAACGGCGGGTCGATGTAGATGAGCTTGAGGCCGCCCTGCTTTTCTATCTCCTCGCGCAACGGGCCGTTCTTCAGCGATGACAGAATCAGCTTGTTGTCGCCCCAGATGAGCTTGTTGGTCCAGCCCTTGAGCTGACGGCCGCGCCCATCCAGCGAAATGCCACCCCACTTGAAGAGCGGATCATCGGATTTCGTATCTTCCGGCTTTTCGGCGCGCGGCTCGTCCACCTGCTCGATGGTCTGAAACGGCAGTACGATGTTGCAGACCTCGTTGGTCTTGCCGTTCCAAACCAGTTCCACCTCGCGCTTCTCCTCGAAGAGCAAAAAGCGGTACTTGTCCGGCAGCGGCTTGCCCACTTCCAGATAACGAATGATCTCCCGCTGTTCCTGCTCGGTGATTCGCGCCATGCTATCCCCTTGGTATATCCACCAATCGCGGCGTAAAGCCGTTCTCCCATTTCAATGCTTGACCGCAGAAACTTATTATTAATAGGTTTCCAGAACCTCATACCTGGTATTGCGCTTGGCCGGGGTGAACCCGGCGCCGCGGGTAATCTCGACGACCTCCTCCTGCGACATGCGGAAGGAGCAGCCGGCGGCGGCGATGACGTTCTCCTCGGGCATGATGCCGTCGAGGTCGTTGGCGCCGAAAAAGAATGCCACTTGAGCCATCATCGCCCCTTGGGTCACCCAGTTGGCCTGGATGTTGTCGATGTTGTCCAGAACGATGCGCGAAAGAACCAGCACCTTGAGATACTCCACCCCGCTCGCGGTTTCACCGCCCAGCTCGGTGTTGTCGGGCGGGAAGGTCCAGGGGATGAAGGCGGTAAAGCCTCCGGTTTTCGTCTGAATCTCGCAGATGCGAAACAGGTGCTCGACGATATCTTCCGGTTTTTCCTTGGAGCCGAACATCATGGTGGCGGTGGTCCGCATCCCCAGGCGATAGGCTTCTTCCATGACTGAAGCCCACTGGCGCCAGCCGATCTTGTTGGGCGAGATTTCCTTGCGCACCTCGTCGACTAGGACCTCGGCCCCGCCGCCGGCAGGCGCGCCAGGCGCTACTCCATGGAACGCCACGAGAGCTGGGCCACGTTGTGCAACCTCGGCCGGCGACAGGGAATGGATCTGCACCGACGGATAACGCTACCGGGTTTGCCGGAACAGCTCTTCGAATCACTCGATTTTCAGATCGGGGTGCAGCCCCCCCTGCATCAGCAGCTGGTTCCCGCCTTGATCGACCAGCTCCCGGATCTTGGCGAAGTTGGTGTCGTAATCGAGCAATTAGTCTCTAAACAGCCGAGTCTTTTGTTCGTTCTTACCTTGGAAAACCAGGACTTTCAAAAACCGAGCAGCCGCCCCCGCTCCTTGTCCAGGAAGTCGGCGATGGCCTTTTTCCCTTCCCGGGTCATGGCCGGGGGAACGAGCTCCAGATACTCCTCCAGCGCCGGGCCGATGTTGAGCTTGAAGTTGTGGGCCCACTCCCCGGAGCGCGCCAGGTTTTTCAGCTCGATGGTGATCAGCGGCGCCGGACCAAGGTCAAAACCGTCCCGGTCCTGCTGGCGCGGCGGCAGATCCTTCCAGTGAACCTTCTTGATCAGCAGGGCATACCCGGAGGCGGTCACCCGCAATTCGACCCCCGAAGTCTTTTCCGAGGCCTGGTACTCGATCAGGCCGGCGCTGTTGCCGCGCAGGACTTCAAACATCTGCAACGGGGCGGGTGCGCCCGGGTACTCCTTGGTGGTCCCCACCAGGACCAGGGGCTTGGCGACGGCCTCGCCGGTTTCGGCATCCACCACCTTGAACCGCACCGGCCGCTCCCAACCGAGGCTGAGGGTTACTTCGGCGAACACCGGAGAAGCGAGCAGCAGCCCGGCCAACATCAAAATCCCGAATGCGCGAAGCACAGCCATGCCTCCTTCCGTGGCAGCCCGGGTTTAATAAGTGGTGATTATATCATAGAGGGTGCTGCGTTTGGCCGGGAGAAACCCGCCCCCCCGGGCCAGTTCGACGATCTCCTCCTGAGACATGCGGAAGGAAACCCCGGCCGCGGCCACCACGTTCTCCTCGAGCATGGTTCCGCCGAGATCGTTGGCACCGAAAAACAGCGCCACCTGGGCCATGCGCGCGCCTTGGGTCACCCAGCTGGCCTGGATGTTGTCGATGTTGTCCAGAACGAGGCGCGAAAGAGCCAGCACCTTGAGGTACTCCACCCCGCTCGCGGTGTCGCCGCCCAGCTCGGTGTTGTCGGGCTGGAAGGTCCAGGGAATGAAGGCGGTGAAGCCGCCGGTTTTCGCCTGAATCTCGCGGATGCGAAACAGATGCTCGACGATGTCTTCGGGTTTTTCCTTGGAGCCGAACATCAGGGTGGCGGTGGTCCGCATCCCCAGACGATGGGCCTCTTCCATGACCGAAGCCCACTGGCGCCAGCCGATCTTGTTGGGCGAGATTTCCTTGCGCACCTCGTCGACCAGCACCTCGGCCCCGCCGCCGGGCACCGAGTCGAGCCCCGCCGCCTGCAGGCGCGCCAGGCACCGCTCCATGGCAAGCCCCGAGAGCCGGGCGACGTGAATCACCTCGGCCGGCGACAGGGAATGGACCTGCACCGAGGGGAAGCGCTGCCGGATCTGCCGGAACAGCTCTTCGAACCACTCGATTTTCAGATCGGGGTGCAGCCCCCCCTGCATCAGCAGTTGGGTGCCGCCGTGCTCGACCAGCTCCCGGATCTTGGCGAAGATGGTGTCGTAATCGAGCACATAGGCGTCGGCGGCATCGACGCTGCGATAGAAGGCACAGAATTTACACTGCGACTGGCAGACGTTGGTGTAGTTGACGTTGCGATCGACGACGAAGGTCACCCGGTTGTGGGGGTGTTTTTTCCGGCGGATGCCATCGGCCAACTGGCCGATCTCGAGCAGATCGGTCTCGGTCAGGAGGAAGAGGGCTTCGGCGCGGTTGAGAAGCTCGCCTTGGCAAATTTTTCTGGAAATACGTTTCAACATTTCCTTCTCGTAGGGGGCGAACCCGAGGTTCGGCCCTGCATCTCAATAAACCTTGAGTTCGTTGTACAGCGTATCGCGCTCCACCGGCGCCCGGCCGGCCTTGCGGATCAGTTCCACAATCTGCTCCCGGCTCATCGCCTGGGGGGAATCGGCGCCGGCATCATGACCGATCTTCTCCTCGACCACGGTGCCGTCGAGGTCGTTGACCCCGAAGGCCAGGGCGACCTGGGCGATCTTCAGCCCGAGCATCACCCAGTAGGCCTTGACGTGGCGGAAGTTGTCGAGGTAGAGGCGGCCGATAGCCAGGGTCTTGAGGGCATCGACGCCGCCGACCCCCCGGGCCCCCGGCACCCGGGTGTTGTCCGGCTGAAAGGCCAGGGGGATGAAGGCCTGAAAGCCGCCGGTCCGATCCTGCAGCCGGCGCAGGCGGGCCAGGTGGTCGACCCGGTCGGCGTACTCCTCCAGGTGCCCGAAGAGCATGGTGGCGTTGGTCTTGAGCCCGGCCCGGTGGACCTTTTCGGTCACCTCCAGCCAGCGTTCGCCAGAGATCTTCTCCGGGCAGATCCTGTCCCGGACCCGCTTGCCGAGAATCTCCGCGCCGCCGCCAGGCATGGAGCCGAGGCCCGCCTCCTTGAGCTGGTCGATGACCTGCTCGACGCTCTGCCCGGTCAGCCGGGCGAAGTAATCGATCTCCACCGCGGTAAAGGCCTTGATGTGCAGATGCGGATTGTCGGCCCGGATGGCAGCGAGCATCTCCAGGTAAAAGTCGAAGGGGAGGTCCGGGTGCAGCCCGCCCACCATGTGGATTTCCGTGGCTCCGGCGGCGGTCGCCTCGGCGGCTTTGGCGAGGATGTCGTTGAGCGCCAGGGTATAGCATCCCTCGTCCTCCACTTCCTTGCTGAAGGCGCAGAAGGTGCAGCGATTGACGCAGAGGTTGGTGTAGTTGATGTGGCGATTGACGTTGAAGTAGACCGACTCGCCGTTTTGCCGGCGATTGGCCGAGGCGGCCAGGGCGCCGATCGCCAGCAGATCGTTGGAGCGGAAGAGCTCGAGGGCTTCGTCGTCGGAAATGCGGGCACCGTTGGCGATCTTGGCGCGGATGTTTTCGAAGAGTTTGATCATGGTCCTTCTGCAAAAACGGATGTCGGGGCACCCCTGGTGGGCGCCCTCCCTTTCGGGTGCCTTGATGCGGGCAGGCACAAGGCCTGCCCCTACCTGGGTTTGCTACCCATCGCCCCAGCGCTGGAACAGCTGGTGTTCGATTTTCAGGGTGTCGAGGATTTTGCCGACGACAAAGTCGACCAGGTCCTCGATCTTTTTCGGTCGGTGGTAAAAGGCCGGCATCGCCGGCACGATCCGGGCGCCGGCGCGGGAGAGCCGCAGCAGGTTCTCCAGGTGAATCTGGTTGAAGGGGGTTTCGCGGGGCACCAGAACCAGCTCGCGGCGCTCCTTGAGGACCACGTCGGCCGCCCGCTCGACCAGGTTGCCGCCGGTGCCGGCGGCGATCCGCCCCGCGGTCCCCATGGAACAGGGGACGATGGCCATGGCCGCGGGGGCCGAGGAACCGCTGGCGACCGGGGCGAAGAGATCCTCGACATCGTAATGGTCGAGCCGCGAGCTGCCGCCGAAATAGTCGCGCATCAGCTGCTTGCGCGCCGAGGTGGAGCCTTCCCATTCCAGGCCGGTTTCATAGCGCAGCACCTCCAGGCCGGCCCGGGTCAGCAGCAGGGCTACCCGGCTATCGGCCTTGAGCAGCTCCTCGACCAGCCGCAGGCCGTAGATCGAGCCCGAGGCTCCGGTGATGGCGACGACGATCTGTTTCATGACGCTCTCCTGCAAGGGATATGGTCGCCGCGTCCAGGGCGCCCCCCCCTGCGGAATCTAATCACACCAGCGCATCGATCAGGGCAAAGGCGAAAATCGTTACGCTGATGTAGCCGTTCATGTTGAAAAAGGCGGCGTCGAGCTTGCTCAGGTCATCCGGCTTGACCAGCAGGTGTTCGTAAACCAGCAGGC
>NPID01000435.1_pt1 | contig 17312 bp, 9 predicted proteins | sample 8637491 | NCBI WGS metagenome assembly NPID01 (sample SAMN07420843, study PRJNA396082) | bioreactor metagenome | isolation source: sample BA6 brine-fed electro-methanogenic bioreactor BA | place: Japan: Kochi | collected 2016-06-14 | reverse complement strand
GTCACCCGAAAAGGGCGCTCGGGCGGCAGGTCGGCGGTGAACTCGGCGCCGAGCTCGGTGAGGTACACCGGGTCGAGGCGAAAGGCCAGGGCCTGCTTCTCGGGGACGAAGAAGTTGGTTTTGAGGGTGTTGCGGATGAAGATCAGCGCGCAGCGGAAAATCGCCCGGCGCACCTCGTCGAGGTGGCGATGGCCGGTGTTGTAGGCGTCGATGGCCTGGCTCACCTCGGCGAGGGTTTTGGCGTAGAGCGCCTGGCGGTTTTCCAGCGCCGGGTCGAAGCGGGTCTTGAACAGCCAGACCAGCTGCAGGGCCATGTCGGGGTGGCTGTGGAAGGCCCGCATGACATCCTCGAAGCCGAAGCGGTCGGGCTGGTTGTGAGCCAGGTTGGTATGGCAGAAGCTGATCAGGGCGTTGACCAGCGAGGCCTCCTCGCCGGTCATCACCCCCTTGGCGACAAACTCCCGGTAGGCGTGGGAAGCGGTGGAGAGGATCTGGGTGTTGTAGAGCTCGGTGCGCAGCTGGTTGAAGAGCTCCGAGCCCTTGTCCACCAGCCCGGCGTCGCGGCTGCGCACGTAGAAGTTGCCCAGAAAATAGGGGTGCAGGCCGTTGCTGATGGTCAGGCAGTAGGCGCGCTTGACGCCGATCCCCAGGCGGTTGAAGACCTCCATGATCTGCTTCAGAAAGTCGATCTGTGGCGGGTTGCCGGCGGCGAACATGACCCGGTACTCGCGCTGGTGCTCGGTGTCCTCGGTTTCCTCGGCGTCGAAGTAGATGCCGCCGTGCAGAATGCTCTGCTGGAACAGCCAGAGAATCTGCGCCACCCGCTTGGCCGGCGAAACCCGCACGTAATGCTCGTCGTTGAGCCACAGCAGGCGCAGCAGGCGCTCGACCGGCTTCGGTTCGAAACCGGGATAGAACTCCGCGACGGCGGCGGCGATCGCGCGACGGATGGCGGCGGGGATTTTCACCTCGCCGGCCTGGGCGACCTCCTGGTTGCTCTTGCGGTCGAACTCGAAGCGCTGCACCTCCAAGCCCTCGTTCAATCCGGGCAGCGCCCCGTAGGACTGGGTGAACTGGGCATAGGAGATTTCCCGCTCCTGCAGCCCGGTGAGGGTGTCATAGAGGGATCCGGGGCGATTGAGGCGCGCCAGGATCAGGCGTTTCTCGCGATCGGTGAGCACCAGGCGCTGCTCGTGGCTGAGCAGATGCAGCCGGGTGGCCAGGGCCGCCACCGCCTCGGGCACATCCTGCATGGTGATGGAAAAATAGGGATGCATCTTCTCCAGCAGCCAGGAGAGATTTTCGCCGGCGCTGCCGCAACTGGCGCCGATTTCCCGCAGGACATCGCCCCGCAGGCGCTGTTTCGCTGTATCGATCATGCACAGGGTCCTTTTCGAAAATCATCGACGGAAGAATTCAACCGATAAACGGCCTCTGCGGTGCAAAGGCATTTTCCGGATCACCCCCCGAGCGGCACAATCATGGCCGGCCGGTGGGCCTTGCGCAGCAGTTTTTCCGCCACGCTGCCGAGGAAGGCATACTTGAGCTTGCCCTTGCCGTGGCTGCCGATCACGATCAGATCGGCCTCGAGCCGGTCGGCCACCTGGAGAATCTGGGCGACGGGATTGCCGTGGTGAATCTCGATATCGGCGATTCGGTCGACGTCTTCGGGGTGGTCGGCCAACTCCTCCTTGGCGAACTGATGCAGGCGCTGGCGAATCTGATCCTTGACCTCGGCCTTGTGCTCAAGTTCGAAATCGGCCAGCCGGTCCTCGCCCATCACCGTGGAGATGTAGTTCAGCATTGCCGGTTCCACCTCGGGCAGGACATGCAGAATGTAAATCTGGGCGTTGTAGCTGCGCGCCAGGCTGATGGCATGGCGAAACGCATGGGCCGCATTGGCTGACAGATCGGTTGCGTACACGATCTTCTTGTACTTGGGAATCACGGTGGAATCCTCCTCAGGCTTGCGCCAGGGCGTTAGAGTTCTTCGGAACCCGCAGTTTCTGCAGGGCAAAGATCGCTCCGTAAAGGCCCAGGCCGACCAGGTAACTCAGGTAATGGTTGTCGATGCCGACGAAATGGGCGAAAAATCCCGGACGGAACATGATCAGCGCCACCCCCAGCAGCAGAATAACTTCGTACCATCGGGTCTTGACCAGAAACCATCTCTGGGTGGCCGAACCAAAGGCGAACATGCCGACACAGGTCATGATGAAGATGTAGATGGCCAGCGGGAAGCTGTCGATGCCGACCAGCAGCATGTCGGTATTGAAGATGAACATGAAGGGCAGGACCGCGGTGCGGATGTCGTAGGCAAACCCCTGCAGGCCCGTCTTGATCGGGTCGCTTTTGGCGATAGCCGCGGCCGCATAAGCCGCCAGCCCGACCGGCGGCGTGTCGTCGGCCAGGATGCCGAAGTAGAAGACGAACAGGTGGGCGGCGATCAGCGGCACCTCGAAACCCTGCCAGCCGGCGATGGTCACCAGGGCCGGGGCGGTCAGCGAAGCCATGACGATGTAGTTGGCGGTGGTCGGCAGGCCCATGCCGAGAATCATGCTGGCCCCGGCGGTGATCAGCAGCATCAGAAACAGGTTGCCCATGCTCAGGGTATCGATGATGCTGGTGATCAGCCCGCCCAGGCCCATGGTCACGACGCCGACGACAATGCCGGCCGAAGCGGTGGCCACCGCCACGCTGACCATGTTGCGGGCACCGCCGACCATGCCGCCGAGGATATCCAGAAAACCGAGCTTGACCCCTTCACCGAAGGTGATGCCTTTGCTCTTGCGGGTCACGGCGTGCTGAAACAGCATCAAAACCGACAGCACCATGATCGAGCGGAACGCCGCCAGGTCCGGTGAGTGGCGGGGAACGATCAGTTCGTAGAGCAGGATGAAGATCGGCAGCAGATAATGCCAGCCGTGCCTGAGGGTGTAGAAAAAGGCCGGCAGATCTGCCTTGGGGATCCCCTTCATGCCGAGCTTGCCGGCCTCCAGGTGGGTCAGCCAGAACAGGGCCATGTAGGAGGCAAAGGCCGGGATGGCCGCCGATTTGCAGACTTCGAGATAGGGGATGTTGACGTATTCGGCGATGATGAAGGCCGCGGCCCCCATGACCGGAGGCATGAGCTGGCCGTTGGTCGAGACCGCCACCTCGATGGCGCCGGCCTTGTAGTCCGGGTAGCCGACCCTTTTCATCATCGGAATGGTGAAGGTCCCGGTGGTCACGACGTTGGCGATACTCGAACCGGAGACCAGACCGGTCAGGCCGCTGGAAAGAACCGCCGCCTTGGCCGGCCCCCCCTTGTAGCGCCCCAGCAGGCTCATGGCCATATCGATGAAGAACCGGCCCGCCCCGGCCCGCTCGAGCATGGAACCGAAGAGGACGAAAAGAAAGACGATCCGGGCCGACACGTCGAGGGGAATGCCGTAGATCCCCTCGGTGGTCAGCGAGATCTGACCGACATAACGCGACAGGCTGACCCCCTTGAAGGCCAGAAAATCGGGCATGTAGGGGCCGAAGAAAGCGTAGGCGGTGAACAGGCCGGCGATCACCGGCAGCGCCGGACCGATCACCCGACGTGCGGCGTCGAGCAGCAGCACCACCAGCATCACTCCGATCACCAGATCGCGGGTGTTGGGTTGCCCCACGCGCGAAGCCAGCCCCTCGTAGTCAATCACGATATACAGGGCCACCAGCCCGGCGATGATGGCCACCAGGTAGTCGGCGAAGGGAATCTTGTGTTTCTCGCCCAGCCAGCTCAGGCCGGGCACCTTCACGTCGCGCCGGACCGTGGGATAGGAAAGAAAAACGATGACCAGGGCGAAAGCCAGATGGATTGCTCGAATAATCGTCGAATCGAGCAACAGCCAGCTGGAGAGCGAAAGCTGGAAGAGCGACCAGCAAAGCGCTACAGCGGGCACGATAAACCTGGTCGGCCCGGTCACCCGGCGAAGGCCGAGTTCCTCCTCTTCCTTCATCCGCTGGGCCGCTTCCAGCCCTTCGTCCCTGATTTTCTGTTCCTGGTCTGCCATTTCGTCACCCTGTCCTTTGTTTGGTACCTGTAACCGCCAGCCGACCCAGCCCTTGCGGAGGGAGGGATAAAATCAGCTACTTGTTCATGAAACACGAAAAACCGGCGAGGGTATGGAAACCGATACCCCCGCCCTTCTGCAGCAAATGATTACTTTTTGAGAAGCCCGGCTTCCTTGAAGTATTTCTCGGCGCCGGGGTGCAGGGGGGCCGAGAGGCCCTGCAGCATGTTCTCCTTGGTGAGAACTTCCAGAGCCGGGTGCAGCTTGCGGAGCTCGTCGATATTTTCGAAGACTTCCTTGGTGATGTTGTAGATGACCTCTTCGGGAACTTCTGAAGAGGTGCAGATGGTGGCCTTGACGCCGAAGGTCGGCACGTCTTCGGTATTGACCACGCCCGGGTACTGCTTCACCGGAATCGCCGCGGGAGCGTAGTAGGGCTGCTCGGCGGTCAGCTTCTGCACCATGGCATCGGCAACCGGAACGAAGTTCACCTTGCGGGCGCCGGCCACCGCTTCCTTGACCGAGCCGTTGGGATGGCCGACGGTGTAGAAGAAGGCGTCGATGCGGCCGTCCTGCAGCATGCCGGCAGCTTCGGCGGGCTTGATCCCCTCGGTACGGAGGTCCTTGTCGACATCGATGCCGGCGGCCTGGAACAGGTCGAGGGCGTTTACCCGCTGGCCGGTACCGGGGGCGCCGATGTTGACAACCTTACCCTTCATGTCAGCCACGCTCTTGATGTTGCTGTCGGCGGCAGCCAGGATGGTGACGGCTTCGGGGTGAATGGCGAAAACGGCCCGCAGGTTCTTCTGCGGCTTGCCGTCCCAATCGCCCTTGCCGTTGTAGGCCTGGAATTGCAGGTCGGACTGAACGATCCCCAGCTCGATATCGCCGTTCATCAGGGCATTGACGTTGAACACCGAGCCTCCGGTGGACTCGACGGTCATGCGCAGGTTGTATTCCTTGCGCTTTTTGTTGACCAGCTTGCTGATGGCGCCGCCGGTGGGATAGTAAACACCCGTTACGCCGCCCGTACCCATGGTGACGAACTGGGGCGCCGCCAGGGCATCACTGATGCCGAAAACCACCAGTGCCGCTGCAAGAACCCACATGCTGAACTGTTTCATGCCGTTTCTCCTTTGTCTGGTTAATGTTGCCAATCCTTTCCCGCCCCCTGGCGGGAAACCACAAGCGGGCAGCAGACGGCGGGGTCCGAAACGGCCCCTCCGGATAATCCTTCCTGCCCAACAAATCACGCTGAATTCAGAAATAAATATCAGCAACAGGTATACCAATCGCCGGAACAAGGCGCTAACACGCCGACATAACAAAGAAAAACATCGTTTCCCAGAGATCTGTCCGCGACCGGCAATGGGTATAACCGGCGACATAAGAAAACCCTAACATCAAAAGAAAATATATCAATTTCAGGAGGATAGATGGGCATAACCAAAGTTATGGCGATAACTTTGGTTATGCCCATTGCGGGCGGAAATTTTTCCGTGGGAGGGCGGTAACGGCCAAGGTCATCTGCGACTTTGCTTGAGGCGCTTGCTCAAGGCCGGCTGGGAGATTCCCAGCAGGCGGGCGGCGATGGTCTGGTTGCCGGCAGCCCGCTCCATCGCCTCGGCCACCAGCAGTTCGCTGGACTCGGCCAGGGTGGGCAGGGGATCGGCTCCGGAAAAAATATTCGCCGGCACGGTCCCCGGCTGGACGGCCTCGGGGGGAGCGGGCCCAGGGTGCTCCATGGCATTGAGAAAGGTCTGCATTGAAAGGATCTTGGAGGTGTGGGTGCTCATGGCGTCGTAGACCATCGATTTGAGTTCCCGGACGTTGCCCGGAAAGTGGTAGGTGGCCAGCAACACGGAGAGCTCTTTCGGGACCGTCGGCTTCTTCTTGCCGAGTTCCCTGGCGACCTCGTCAAGAAAGTAATCGAGCAGCAGAGGCAGATCGTCCCTGCGTTCGCGAAGCGGGGGGATATGCACGTGATGGGTACGAAGACGGTAATACAGGTCCTTGCGGAATTGCCGGGAGGCCTGCTTGGCCGCCAGATCCTGGTGGGTGGCGACCACGATCCGGGCCCGGGCCTGCTTGGGTTTGTCGCTGCCGATGGGAAAGTATTCCCCCTCCTGCAACAGGCGCAGCAGCTTGACCTGGGAGGCCAGGCTCAGGTCACCGATCTCGTCCAGAAACAGCGTCCCCTCGGCCGCTTCTTCGATCATTCCCCGCCGCATCGACTCCGCTCCGCTAAAGGCGCCCCGGCTGTGGCCGAACAGGGTATCGGCAAAGAGGCTGTCATCAAGTCCCGCCACGTTGACCGAAACCAGGGGGGCGGCGCCGCGGCTCAAGGCGTGCACCGCCCGGGCCACCAACTCCTTGCCGACGCCGCTTTCGCCGGTAATCAGCACCGGCTGGTTGCTTTTGGCCACCGACTCGATGTACTGGAAGATCGAACGCATCCCCTTGTTGTCGGTGACGATGCCGGCAAAGGCCTCGGGACATTCGAGCTGGTCGTAGAGAAACCGGCGGCGCATTTCGCGGTTCTCACGCTGCAGTTCCTGCATGCGGATAGCGCGCCGCACCCCGTCGATCAGGCGATCGTCCTCGACGGTCTTGACGAAGTAGTCGAAGGCGCCGGCCCGCATGCACTTGACCGCGGTCTCGATCTGATTGAGCCCACTGACGACGATCACCGCGATGCCGGGATGCTCCTGAACAATCATGCCCAGCAGCTCTTCGCCCGACAGATGGGGCATGGTCAGATCGAGCAGCACCAGCCCTACCTGCTCGCGAGCCAGGATCCCCATGACTTCGCGACTGTCCTGGCACTGCAGCAGGTTATTGATGCCGCCTGGCCCCTCGAGGGTCATGCTCAGGCTGCGCAGCCAGGGCAGTTCGTCATCGACCAGCAGAACCCGGAAGGACGGGTACAGGGCTTCTTTCATTGGGCCTTTTCCTCCTTGAGGACCGGAAGGGACAGGGTGACGGTCATCCCCCGGCCGGGTTCTGATGCAAAATGCAGCGACCCGCCGTGTTCCTTGACGATGCCCGCCGAAACCGAAAGCCCCAGCCCCGTCCCCCCCGATTCACGCTTGGTAGTGAAAAAGGGGTCGGTCAGATGGGACAGCTGGTCCTCGGCGATGCCGACCCCTTCGTCGCGCACCTCCAGCACCACCGTATCGCGGTCCCGATCGTAGCGGGTGGTCAGAAAGATTCCCTCGTCCCGGCCGGTCAGAGCCTGGCAGGCATTCAGGACCAGGTTGACCACTACCTGTTCGATGCGCTGGGGGTTGCCCTTGACCCGCGGCAGGTCATTGGCGTAGCTGGCAACAAAGCGCTCCGTTGCGTTTCTGATCGAGGCGTCCACCAGGCGCACCGCCGCCTCGGCCACGGTGTTGAGTTTCACCGAGCTGGAAAAATCGGAATCGTCGCGCCGGGCGAAGTCCTTGAGGTCTTCGACGATCCGCTTGATGCGCCGGGCGCTGTCGAGGGTTTCGGAAAACATCTGGGGGATCTCACTGCGCATCCGCGAATAATTGAGCCAGCCAAGCTTGAAATCCCCCTGTTCCCGATAATGGGTATCCAGGATCGGATCGGCGTCAAGATAGGCTTTTTCCAGCAACGGCAGATTGAGCAGGATCAGTCCGTTGGGGTTGTTGATCTCGTGGGCCACCCCGGAAACCAGAATCCCCAGAGAAGTCATCTTGTCGGCCTGGATGAGCTGGCGCTGACGAACCTCGAGCTCTTCGATCACCCGCTTGCGTTCGGCGATCTCCTGTTCGAGCTCGCGGGTGCGCAGTGCCACCTGCTGCTTGAGGGTGCGCGACCAGACCACTGTCCCCCCCAGCCCAAGCAGCAGCGGGGCCGCGATCATGGCAACATACTTGGCAATGCGGCCCCAGGGGACCCCCCCGGGCTCGAGAACACCAAGCCATTTGTGGTGGATCTGCCGGTAGCGGCCGGATTTTTTCAGGATTGCCAGCCCTTCGCTGAAGCGGGCCAGCAACTCAGCGTTGCCCTTTTTGACCGCATATCCGTAGGGCTGCTCGGCGATCGGCCGGGGGGTGGGCCTGATGTTGTCAAGCCCCCGCTCCCGGACCAGGTATTCGCCCGGCAGCTTGGCCACCAGGGCGCAGTGGTGGCGTCCCGAGGCCAGCAGCTGCAGGGCTTCGGCGAGGGTATCGGTGAACACCAGGGTCGCCTCGAAGTCCTGCTCGAGCATGAAGTCATGCATGATGCTCCCCTTCATGACGATGACTTCCTTGCCGCGCAGATATTCGACCGATTCGGGCTCGGGCTCGCCCTTGCGGGTCCAGATGGCCTGGTAGACGACGGTATGCGGCGGCGAATAGTCGACCTCCTTGATCCGGTCTTCCGAGTAGGCCATCCCCTGCAGAATGTCAACCCGGCCGGCCGCCAGGGCTTGGCGCATCGCCGCCCAGTCGCCGAGGCGGATCTTCACGTTCATCCCCATGACCTCGGCGATGGCCCGGCTCAGTTCGACGTTGTAGCCGGTCGGCCGGCCATTTTCGTCGAAATATTCATAAGGCGGATAGTTGTGATCGCCGCCGACCACGATGGCCGGTTCGGCGTTCGAATCATCCGGGCCCGTCTGACACACCGCCGGCGCCGTCAGCAGCGCAGTCCAGAAAAAGGTCAGGATCAGCCAGCGGGCAGCAACGGGCAACGGGGTCGAGGGATCATGAAGATTGACAGGACGACTTCTTTCCGGCATGGCGGCTCGCGGGTTAAAGGTCGGGGCCCAGGCGCACCGAGGCTTTTGAATTTTTTGATTTTCTGGATTTTCAACCCTGGGGCCGGAGTTGTCAACCGGCACCCTCGCTGAAAATGATTATCTCTTGCCCGGCCGGCCTGTTCGGGGGCGCGCCAGCCGGCACCGCGGCCTGCGTGGCCCGCTTGACCGGGGTTGGAATTGTGTGTAGATTTAGACTCCTGTCTTCCCCCGCAAAGGACTCCTCCATGCAACCGCTTCTCGATGTCCGGAACCTGAAAACCTACTTTTTCACTTCCAGCGGACTGGTCAAGGCCGTTGGCGGCATTGATTTCACGATCGACGAGGGAGAAACCCTGGCCCTGGTCGGGGAGTCGGGGTGCGGCAAATCGATGACCGCCCTCTCCCTGCTGCGGCTGATCCCTTCTCCCGGCAAAATCGTCGAGGGAGAGATCTTTTTCCGGGGGCAGGATCTGCTGCATATTCCCGAAGCGGAGATGCGCCGGATTCGCGGCAACCAGATCGCGATGATCTTCCAGGAGCCGATGACTTCCCTGAACCCCGTGTTCCGGGTCGGCAACCAGATCGGCGAAGTGCTTCGGCTCCACAAGGGGCTGGGCGCCAGGGAAGCGATGGAGGCGGCCGTCGACCTGCTGCAGCAGGTCGGCATCCCCTCGGCGCAACAGCGGGCCCGCGAATACCCCCACCAGCTTTCGGGCGGAATGCGCCAGCGGGTGATGATCGCCATGGCCCTGGCCTGCGATCCGCACCTGCTCATCGCCGACGAACCGACCACCGCCCTCGACGTTACGATCCAGGCCCAGATCATGGACCTGCTGGCGAATCTGCAGAAGGACCGCAACATGGCCACCCTGCTCATCACCCACGATCTGGGGGTGGTGGCCGAATCGGCGGACCGGGTGGCGATCATGTACGCGGGCCTGATGGTGGAATATGCCCCCGTCGACAAGGTTTTCGCCTCCCCCCGCCACCCCTACACCCAGGGGCTGCTGGCCTGCATCCCCAAGCTTGGCGAAAAGAAGAAACGGCTGATGCCCATCGGAGGCCAGGTGCCCGGCGCCGCGAATCTGCCGGCGGGCTGCTCGTTTCTGGACCGCTGTCCCGCGGCCTTCGCTCCCTGCAAGGGCAAGGTCCCCCCGCTGCGGGAAGTCGAATCAGGCCACCTGGTTCGCTGCTGGAGAGACTGAATGGAACCGCTGCTCGAAGTCCGCGATCTGAAAAAATCCTTTAGCGTCGCGCCGGGCCCCCTCGGGGCGAGCCGCCAGAAACTCAAGGCGGTCGACGGCGTCTCCTTTACCCTGAAAAAGGGCGAAACCCTCGGCCTGGTGGGCGAGTCGGGATGCGGCAAATCCACCACCGGAAAACTGATCATGCGCCTGCTCGAGGCCGACGGCGGCCAGGCTCTGTTTCAGGGAAAAGACCTGCTCCAGCTGACTTCGCAGCAGATGCGGCCGCTGCGGCGGGAAATCCAGATGATCTTTCAGGACCCCTACTCATCCCTCAACCCGCGCATGCGGATCGGCGACATCATCGGCGAGCCGCTGAAGGTTCATGGCCTGGCCCAAGGGGGCGCGATCCGAACCGAAGTGGTCCGCCTGCTGGAAACGGTCGGCCTGCGCCCCGAGCATTACCAACGCTATCCCCACGAATTCTCCGGCGGCCAGCGCCAGCGCATCGGCATCGCCCGCTCGCTGGCGGTGCGGCCCAGTCTGGTCATCGCCGACGAACCGGTCAGCGCCCTCGACCTCTCGATTCAGGCCCAGGTGGTCAACCTGCTGCAGGACATTCAGGAGGAGTTCGGCCTGACCTACTTGTTCATCGCCCACGACCTGTCGGTCATCGAGCACATCAGCGACCGGGTCGCGGTGATGTACCTCGGCCGGATCGTCGAACTGGCCGATGCCGAGGAGCTCTACCACACCCCCCGGCACCCCTACAGCGAAGCCCTTCTCAATGCGGTCCCTACCCCCGATCCGGCCCGGCGCAGGCCCCGCAAGCTGCTCGGCGGAGAAGTCCCCTCGCCGATCAACCCGCCGAGCGGCTGCCACTTTCATCCGCGCTGCCCCTATGCCAGACCGATCTGCAAGGAAAACTACCCGCCCCTCGAGGACAAGGGCGGCGGCCATCTCGCGGCCTGCCACTTCAGCGAGGAAGTCGGTAAATTTAGAAAAACGGTGAACGGTGAGCAGTGAGTCGTTGTTTGCTTACCGCTTACTGCTCACCGCCTACCTTATTCCCCCCAATGTTTACGTTGACACCGCGTGCCACGACTGGCACAATCAGCGTCTACGACAGCTCTTGAATCACTGATTCCATTCTAATTTTCATCCTATATAAAGGTCCGCGCCATCATGGGTCCCATCAAAACGGTAAAAGAACATTGCCGCAAATGCTACTCCTGCGTGCGCAACTGCCCGGTCAAGGCGATCAAGGTCAACCAGAACTGGGCCGAGGTCATTCACGACCGGTGCATCGGTTGCGGCAAGTGCATCCGGGTCTGCTCCCAGCAGGCCAAGGTGATTGCCGACTGCATGGAAGAGACCCAGCGCCTGCTTGCCGGCAAACAGGAGGTCGTGGCTGTCCTGGGCTGCTCGTTTCCCGCCTTTTTCAATGACGTTCGCCCGGGCCAGCTGGTTTCGGGACTCAAGCGGCTGGGTTTTTCCGAGGTTCACGAAGGGGCCAGCGGGGTCGAGCTGCTGGTGGACGATTACACGGACCTGGTCAGCCAGCCTGACGACTCGCCGCTGATCTCCACCCATTGCCCCACCATTGTCGACTTGATCGAACGGCATTACCCCCAGCTGCTGAAGAACCTCATGGGACTGGTGTCGCCGATGGTAGCCATTGGCCGCTTCATCAAGAACCGGCGTGGCAAGCAGACGCGGGTGGTGTACATCAGCTCGTGCATCGCCGGAAAATTCGAAATCGAGGCGGAACCGGTCGCCGGTGCGATCGATACCGTCCTGACCTACCGCGAACTCAATCAGATGCTGCGCGACCGCTCCTTCGATCTGGCCCGGCTGCCGGACACCCCTTTTGACGGCCTGGTCCCCCAGCGGGGCCGACTGTTTCCCATCACCGGTGGGCCGTTCCAGGCCTTCGGGGTAAAGGACGATTTCTTCAATCCCGAATTCATCTCCACCGAAGGCGAGGAAAACGCTCTGGAAATCATCAAGGACCTCTCCGCCCGCCGGATCAACCCGCGGGTGGTGGACATCCGCTTCTGCAACGGCGGCTGCATCGGCGGTCCGGGCAAAAACAACCGCCTGACCACCTTTTCCAAGCGCAGCCTGATCCACCAATACTACCAGAACCAGGAGATCCCCTACGCCACCGCCCTTCATTACCAGAAGGTGACCCGGCCGCCCCAGTTCCGGCGCTGTTTCACCAACAAACACAAGCGCCTCGAACTGCCCGGCGGGCAGAGCATCAGGCAGATCCTTCAGGCCACCAACAAATTTGTCGAGCAGGATGAGCTCGACTGCGGCGCCTGCGGCTATCCGACCTGCCGGGAACACGCGGTGGCCGTCTATCAGGGGCTTGCCGAGGGGGAGATGTGCCTGCCCTACTCCCTGAAGCGGCTCGAAGAAGACCGCTACAACCTGGCCCAGAAATATGAGCTCGCCCAGCGCGCCCTGGCCCAGGAGTACGGCGAGAGCGAAATCGTCGGCAAGGACCAGCGCACCCTGGAGATCCTCAACCTCATCAACCAGGTCGGCCCCACCCCGACCACTGTGCTCATACGCGGGGAAAGCGGCACCGGCAAGGAACTAACCGCCCGGGCCATTCATCAGAAGAGCCACCGGGCCGACAAGCCGCTGGTGACCGTAAACTGCACGACCCTTACCGACAGCCTGCTGGAAAGCGAACTGTTCGGCCACAAGAAGGGGGCCTTTACCGGGGCCATCGCCGACAAGAAAGGGCTCTTTGAGGCGGCCGGCGGCGGGACCATCTTTCTGGATGAAATCGGCGACATAACCCCCAAGCTCCAGGCCGAACTGCTGCGGGTTCTGGACCAAGGCGAAATCAGGCCGGTCGGCGGCAATACGCCGATCAAGGTGGATGTCCGCCTGATTGCCGCAACCAATCGCAATCTGGAGCAGGGCGTCAAGGAAGGCTGGTTTCGCGAAGATCTGTTTTACCGCCTGAACGTGTTCACCATTACCATGCCGCCGCTGCGCAGCCGCCTCGATTCCCTGCCGGACCTGGTGCATCTGTTCCTGGCTCGGGCCAGCAACCGTATCAACAAAACCATCATCGGCATCGAGGATCGCGCTATCCAGGCCATGCTCCGGTATCCCTGGCCCGGCAACATCCGTGAACTGCACAACATCATCGAACGGGCATCGGTTCTGACCCAGGATAATATCATCCGCCTCGAAAACCTGCCGGTGGTTTTCGCCGAACTGGCGCTTCAGGAAGGAAACGCCGGCCCCGCCGAAACGACATTCCGCGGCCAGCGCGAAAAACATCTGAGCCACGTGGAAAAAGGGCTTATCAAGCGCTACCTGGAGGAAACCGAAGGGAACGTTTCCGCCGCCGCCCGCAAGGCCAAGATCCCCCGCCGCACCTTTTACCGGCTGCTGAACCGCTACGGCATCAAGGGTGAGGATTTCAAGGCGTAAAAACGGCAGTCGCCCGCCATATCCCTTAACCAGCCGCAGGATTCGCCGGCCCACCCAGCCCCACCTGTGGCCAATGTGACACACACCGCAGCAGCTCCCGTGTCGCTTATGGCACACGCCTTAAAGACTGGATTAAAAGGGGTTTGGGGCAGTTTTCCTTGCGCGGCGGAAAAACTGCGCCAGACTCGGCACAGCTCTTCTGTAAAACCAGACCTTTCCCCTGAGCGTTTCCTGCCTCAACCGGCTCTACAACGGCGGTTCAGGAAACGATTAATTTCTGGCACAACCCTTGCTAAACAAAAAGGTATCTTTCGGGGATAATCGCAGAACTTTCCAACGGAATCCTGCAGCACCCCTTTTGCGCCGCACCGGGACCTCTCTCCCCCGGGCGGCGTTTTTTTATATCGCCAAACGGGCCCGGTTCCGATATCATAGGGGCCATTAATTTCCCCCCCATCCCAGAATAGCGCCATGCCCAAACCCACATCCAGCCAGCTTGGGGTCGCCACCCTCGAAGACATCAGCACCCTCATTCTGCAGTCCCACGATCTGGATGAAACCCTGAGAAATATCGTCACCCTGGTCGCCAAGCGGATGCGAACCGAGGTCTGCTCCATCTATCTGCTGGAGGACGACGGCCAAACCCTGCGGCTTCGCGCCAGCAAGGGCCTGTCGCGGCGGGCCATCGGCAAGGTTACGATGCGGGTGGGCGAAGGCCTTACCGGCCTGGCGGCAGAGCAGCGAAAGATGGTTTCCATCCAGGAGCCCCAGAGCCATCCGCGATACCGCTATTTCAAGGAGACCGGCGAAGAGCGCTTCCATTCCTTTCTCGGCATTCCGCTGTTCGATCGCAAGACGCCGATCGGGGTCATCGCCATCCAGACCAAAGCTCCCCGCCAATTCAGCCCCGAAGAAACCAGCGCCCTTTCCACCATTGGTTTCCAGGTCTCCTCCATCGTGGTTAACGCCCGACTGCTCGATTCCATCCGGCAGAAGGAGGAGGAAACCGACCGCTTTGCCCGGGAGCTTGAACAGACCCGCAAATCCCTCCTGGCGGAAACCCGCTCCCCGCAGGACCTGGGGAAAAAAGCCCTCCAGGGCCAGGTGGCCTACCCGGGAGTGGTTTCCGGACCGGCCCACGTTCTTGATGAAAAACTGGGCTTCACCGACATCATCGATGAAGCCGGGGTGGTCCCCGCGCAGGAACAGCAAAAACTCGAGGGGGCCCTGGAGAAAACCCGCATCCAGACCATCTTTCTGGAAAAGCGCGTTGCCGAGCGGCTGTCCCAGGACGATGCGGCGATTTTCCACACCCACCTGATGATCCTCGAGGATCGGGGGGTTCTGGACAAATTGCACCGGCAAATCGAAGCCGGCCACAGCGCTCCCTACGTTGTGAAAAAAGTTTTTGGCGAATATATCGATGCCTTCAAGCGGATGGAGGATCCGTACCTGCGGGAACGGGCCGCCGACATGGAGGATATCGGTCGTCGGCTGCTGGCCAACCTGGTGGGCCAGGAGAATCATCTCCTGCAGCTGAAAAGTCCCGGCATCCTGGTGGCCCGGGAGCTCCTCCCCTCCGACATGGCGGCGCTGGATCACGAGCAGATCCGCGGCATCGTCACCGAAGCCGGCGAACAGAACTCCCATGCCGTGATCATGGCCAAGTCCCTCGGAATCCCGGCGCTGGTCGGGGTCCGTGGCGCCCTCAAGGAAGTGCCGCCCGAGCAGAATCTGATTCTCGACGCCAACTCGGGCTATCTGTATATCGCTCCCGCGGAACGGGTTATCGAGGAATACCGGCGCCTCGAAGAAGACTGCAGCCGCGAACTGCATCGGCTGGAGGAGTACCGAAACCTGCCCGGCGAGACCAGCGAGGGGGAGCGGATTATCTTGCGGGCCAACATCGGGCTGATCAGCGACATCGACGTCGCACTGCGCAACGGCGCCGAAGGCGTGGGGCTCTACCGCACCGAGTTCCCCTACATGACCCGGGGCAGCTTTCCCGACCGGGAAGAGCAATACCAGCTCTACCGCCGGGTCGTGGAGGGATTCGAGGGCCAGCCCACCACCATCCGCACCCTGGACATCGGCGGCGACAAGGCCCTGCCCTACTTCAGCCCGCCGCGCGAGGACAACCCCTTCATGGGCTGGCGCTCGGTGCGGGTATCCCTGGACAACCGGGATATCTTCCGCATCCAGATCGAAGCCATCCTCATGGCCGGCGTGCACGGACCGGTCAAGCTGCTGTTCCCGATGATCTCGGGCCTGGAGGAACTCCGCGCCTGCAAGGCGGTGGTGGCCGAGGCCCGGGCCAACCTCCGCCGGGAAGGGATCCCCTTTGCCGAGGAAATTCCGCTGGGGGTAATGATCGAGGTGCCGGCCGCGGTGCAGATGGCCCCCCAGCTGTCCTTGGAAGTCGAATTTTTCGCCCTGGGCACCAATGACCTGATCCAGTACATGCTGGCCGCCGACCGCAACAATCCCCTGGTCAATAAATACTACGACCCGCTCCACCCGGCGGTACTGAATGCCCTTGCCCAGGTCGCCAAGGTTGCCCGCAAGCAGGAAAAAGGCCTGTGCCTGTGCGGCGAGATGGCCTCGGACCCGATGAACTTTCTGCTGCTGATCGGCATGGGCATTCGCGAATTCTCCATGCCCTCACCATTCATTCCCCGCACCAAAGCCCTGCTGCAAACCATCTCCGCCAAGGAGGCCCGCAAGGCCACCAAGGAGGCTTTGACCATGGCCGACAGCCGGCAGATCCGCGCGTACCTGCAAAAAACGATGAAGAACGAGGGGTGAGGATCAGCAGACGCCTGGAGAGTTGCGGACAGTGGACTGAAACAAAAAGCCGGGGCGAATGCCCCGGCTTTTGTGGCTCTGGATTTCAATGCTCAACGACCTATTTCAAAGCCTGAATCTTTCCCAGACTCTGCTTGAGGATGCCTAGCTTTTCCTCGCCCTCGCGAAGTTTGCCACGGTCCTTCTCCAGAACCTGCGGCGGCGCGTTGGCGACGAATTTTTCGTTGGAAAGCTTCTTGGTGAAAAAGGCGACATCCTTTTCGACCTTGGCGATTTCCTTCTGAAGCCGCTTCTCTTCTTCGGCGACGTTGACCAGGCCGGCCAGCGGCAAAAGGATCTCCACGTCGCCGGCGACCTGGGTAGCGGCCTGGCCGGGCCGCTCGATGCCAACCCCCATCCTCAGCTCGTCCACCCGGGCGAGAGCCTTCACATACCCCTGACTTTCCTTAAGGATGGCAACCGAGTCGTCGGTTTTGCAATCAAGAACGGCGGCAATCTGCTTGCTTGGCGGCACGTCCATCTCTCCGCGGATGTTGCGGATCGCCTTGATGACGTCCATCACCAGTTCCATCCTGCGGGCCCCCTCGGCGTCCACCGGCAGACCTGAGCCGTCAGGGAAATCGGCGGCCATGATCGAGGAAACCGGCCGTTGCCCCGGCAGGGCCTGCCAGATCTCCTCGGTGATGAAAGGCATAAAGGGATGCAGCAGCCGCAGCAGCTCTTCAAGGACGGTGAACAGCACGGCCTGGGCGCGGGCCTTGACCGCCGGGTCTTCCCCATAGAGATCGTCCTTGCTGAGCTCGATGTACCAGTCGCAGAACTCGTGCCAGGTAAAGGCATAAAGGGTGCCGGCGGCATCGTTGAACTTGTACTCGGCCAACGCCTGGCCGGTTCTGGCCGAAGCTTCGGCCAGCCGGGTGAGAATCCACCGGTCGGCCAGGGAAAGTTCCAGCTTTTCGAGCTCTATTTTCCCCGGATCGAATCCGTCCAGATTCATCAGCGCGAAGCGGCTGGCGTTCCACAGCTTGTTGGCGAAGTTGCGATAACCGGCAATCCGGTCGGTGGAAAGCTTGATGTCGCGCCCCATGGCGGCAA
>NPID01002804.1_pt1 | contig 17378 bp, 6 predicted proteins | sample 8637491 | NCBI WGS metagenome assembly NPID01 (sample SAMN07420843, study PRJNA396082) | bioreactor metagenome | isolation source: sample BA6 brine-fed electro-methanogenic bioreactor BA | place: Japan: Kochi | collected 2016-06-14 | reverse complement strand
TGGCTTAAATGGGAGCAGTATACAGGTGGTACTGCTCTTTGGAGTGAAACACACCCGGCAGTTGACATTGAACTGGGTATGTTCAGTGTGACCCTTGGCAGTATAGCAGAGATTGATCTTCCCTTTGATAGGCAATATTGGCTCGAGATCATAGTAGATGGTGATGTGATGCATCCAAGGGTTGCCCTTTCCGGCTCGCCCTATGCTATGCGTTCTGTACATGCCGATACAGCCGAGTATGTTCACTGGGATTCAGTTATCGGTGCTCCTTCAGAATTTGGTGGTGTGACCTCATTAAATGAACTATCAGGTGATCTTCAAATCTTACCCGGTCCGGGAATTGCTATCAGTGCTGCAGGAGACCATGTAACTATAAGATCTACAATAACTTCTGAAGATATTTTAGAAAGTCGACTTCTTGATGTAGATGATGTTTTTACTGATAACGATGGTGCTCTATCAGATGATGACCTGTCAGATAATACACTGGATGATCTTGGAGATGTTGATGTTACAGGTGCAGTGTCGGGCAATATACTTCAGTGGGACGGTCTTGACTGGATTCCAGCGGAGCCATCGGCAGCAGGGATCGAATCAGACCCAATTTTCACGGAAATGGATACAGAGACAGAGCTTGAGACACAACTCATTGATGTGACAGATGTTTACACCAATAATGATGGCTATCTGGATGATGACGATCTCTCGGATAATTCGCTTTCGGATATTGGTGATGTTGTTACTGCCGATCTTACTGATGGTCAGATCTTGGCATGGAATGACATATCATCCGAATGGCAGCCTGTTGACAACTCCGGATCCGACGATCAGACGCTGGCGGAGGTTCTGTCCTTCGGCAATACAGCAGGAGCGAATCAGATCGACATGACCGATAACAAGATTGTCAATCTTGCAGAGGCAACCGTCACAGGAGATGCCATACCCTTTGGCCAACCTGCCGGTGGAGTACTTACCGGAACATTTCCAAATCCCTATATAGAGAGCGGCGCAATAACATGGGTAATGCTGGCAGAGGAAGTTCTGGACAGCCTCAGCGCATACAGTCCGTCAGATTCAATTCTTGTGCCTGATTATTCTCTCATTTGCTCTAGCCCTGATTCCATTTTTGGTTCTTGGATACCACTAGAGATACAGGCATTATGTCTCGAAGCCGATTCATTGCCTGTTTTTGGTGAGTGGGTCTATTTCTTCACAACACGCGGGGAGCTTGAGCTTGACTCGGCTCTAACAGATAGCGAAGGCATAGCCACAAATTACATAACTTCTGATGAGAGCGGAAGATGTGTCATAACAGCAACCTGCATGGGTTCTGTTTGCGAAAATGAGATTTTCATCATACCTAATGAAGTTGCCTACATCAATGTCAGGGCTGATACCAATCGCATTGTTGCAGATGGGCTTTCATCCACAACAATCAGAGCGACAGTATTTGATTCATTGGGGTATCCGGTTTCCCATGTACCTGTCTCATTCTCAACAATTGCTGAATGGAGCCTTGGAGCAGATTTGATTCCTCACATTGCCTATTCTAATGAAAGTGGAGAAGCTATGGCAATGCTCTTCTCGGGTTTTGCAGAAGGTCTTGTAAATATTGGGGCAACGGTTGGCGATTGGTGGACAGGTATAGCGGATACAGTATTTGTCGATTTCGTGGCTGGTGAACCCTTTACTATTGATTTGTCCACATCTGCTCCTGCACTTGCTGCAAATGGAGATGATACCTGTACGGTATTTGCTAGGCTATATGACGAATACGGGAATACTGTTGGCTCCGGACATGAAGTGGATTTTTCTATAGAACCCCCTGGCTCGGGAGAGCTTTGGATATCATCGCACACGGATAGCGCAGGCATGATAAGAGGTTTTTTCACCGCTGGAACAACACCGGGCATTTCAAGAATAATAGCAACTGCAGGTTCGGCAGAGGCCTCCGTTGATCTTGAATTGTTGCCGACAGAGGTTGATCGTATCATACTCACCAATTTGGGCAGCTCCACCTTACCTGCAGATGGTAGCAGCACAACACAGATTAGGGCGCGGGTACTTCAGTCGGATGGAAGCCCTGTCTCAGATGATACCCCCATCTTTTTCGAGATAGGAGGATTTGGCGGTGGCGGAGCTCATTTCTTCCCAGGAGTGCCAGAGACAGATAGTGGTATTGCAATAGGAACACTTACTGCTTCAACAGTAATTGAGACAACTTATGTATCTGCATATGTTGACAGAGGTGGCTTTTTGATTATTAGTGAAGATACCTTGCAAATGGTCTTCACAAATGGCGAACCTGCTTCCATTGCCTTCGCTTGGCATCCTCCGTATCTTATAGCTGATGGATTCGATACATATCAGGACACTGTATATGTTTATGATAGTTTTGGTAACTTAGTTCCAGATTATGATGTTAATTTCTCTATCTCATCTGGAACCATAGCTCCTTCTGCCACCTTCACTGACTCTAGGGGAAGAGCTGCCTTTTCAGTTACATCCCCGAGAACAGCAGGCTTCGGAAACATCACCGTCACAGCCGGCAGTGCAGAGGCAAATCGCACAATAGAGTTTGTCAATTCATCGGCTGATACCATTATATTGTCCGTAACCCCCGAGAATATCAGTGCAGATGGCATTTCAACGGCGATTGTGAGGGCAGTAGTGCTCGATTTTACTGGACTTCCTGTTACAGATGGCATGACTGTTCATTTCAGCACAACAGCAGGATATATTGAACCTTTTGCAGTAACTTCCCTTGGAATAGCGACGGCAACACTATCTGCTCCGATATCATCCGGACCAGCAGAAATAACAGCAACTTGTGGGTATGCTGTTTCATGGGGATACTGTAATTTCCTTGCTGGTCCTGTGAGTGATATTAGCATAATTGCTGGATCTGATACAAGTACAGTGGTTAGCGATCTTACTATCCCTGTAATCATTGAAGCAGCTGATAGCTATGGCAATCCTGCTGCCTCTGGTGCATTGATCAATCTATCCTTGTCCGATTCTGACCGGGGTTTTTTGGCGGATGATGTTGTCACAATTGATTCCACTGGATTTGCAAGCACATTGTTCACTGCAGGAACAGAAAGTGGAATCTGCTGGATTAGGGCTTCGTCAGGTGCTGTAGTGGACAGCACCTATATCACTATAAGGGGAGGAACCCCTACTACAGTTGTTTTTACCGCCTCTGACAGCACCATACATCCCCTTGGCACAGGCGGTATTGATCAGGCAACCATCTATGCCCACATCTACGATGGTTATGGAAATCCTGTTGCAGACAGTGCAGATGTTGTTTTCAGCGTTGTTGACTATCCAACAGGCGGACTTACAGATCCTGTACTATCTCCTCCAGGAACGGGTCTTGTATCCTCCACAAGATATACATTCGGTGGAAGGGCTACCATAACACTCCGCGCAGGTGATAGGTCAGGAATTGTAGAAATCCAGGCCAATATAGGTAGTGGAACTGTCATATCCTCTGCTCCAATAATTTCAATTTCGGGCGGTCTTGCAACTTCAATATCCCTGACGAACAGCCTGTTTAATGTTCCGGGCTGGATGACAGATGGTCTTGAGAATACTATCACGGCACAGGTGACAGATGCATGGGGAAATCCTGTTTCATCCGGTACTGCTGTTTCATTCTATACCGAGGAAGGAATGATAACAGGCTCAGCAGTCACAGATGAATCTGGAGTAGCTACTGCTACATGGACAAGCTCTGACCCAAGAAATGATGGTGATGTCTGGGTATTTGCCAGCACGGAAGGAGCGTCTGGAACTGTAGTTGATTCTTCGGCATTTTATATGAGCGGTCCACCTGCGTCAATCCCTGCGTTAACAACTCTGGATTCATCAATAAGTGCCAATGGAGTCAGCTCAACAATCGTTCGCGCAGAAGTAGTCGATGTCAACTACAACCCAGTTGCAGATGGTCTATACTCCCTAAACTTTGTAACAACAAAGGGAACAATATCAGGTTCACCTGCAGCAATATCATACAGTGATGGCGTTGGATTTGCCGAGGCAGAGGTAACTCTGGTTTCCGAGGTATGTGTAGAAGATTATTACCCAGGAGACCCACATCTAAGTCAGGCAGATATTACAGCCTATAGGGGAGGGATCAGCAATACGACAAGTATGTTCTTCGATCACGGATCACCAAGCATGGATAATTCTGAGATTACAGGATCTCTGAATGTTGGCTCGGGTGGAACTATTCCAATACAAGTAACTGCAAAAGATGTTTGGGACAATCCCATTGCCGGAGCTATTGTTACGTTTGCATCCTCGGATGGGTCTGTTGCCCCTGGAACTGCTGTCACTAATGAGTCTGGCTATGCTACGGCGAGCTTCACAGCCCCTAATGTAACAGATGATTTGCCTGTTACCATATATGCGAACATAGGCAGCGGACCTGTGGTTTACTATTCGATAACAGTTGTCGCTCCATAGTTAACTTGTAACATTTCCCTCAATAAGGGCTTTAAAGAAAAAAGGAGAAGAAATGAATAGCTTTTTTGGTCCAATTTGGTTGGTTTTGTCCTTGCTGGTAGCAGAAGGTATGGTTCTTGCATATATTTTGCTATCTGTAAAAAACAAAACAATAATGTCCTTCGAAATCTCAAGTTGGAACAGCGTATTGGTTCTTGTGGGTTTTCTTGGAATACTTATAGGGCTGGATGAAGCAGCTTACAGAATGATGGAAACAATCAAGAGAAACCCCAATGCTGAATTTAAGATTTTATTCCACTCTGTCTATATATTTTTCGGCTACATCAAACCTCTCATCTTTACGATTCTCGTTTCCATCTTGAATATTGTACTGATTAATGGGGTGAAGATTTTGATAGATCGGAAAAAGGAGCATAGTGAATCCCAGGCTGAGAGCTGACACTGAAAGTTCTTGAGTATTTTTCTTCTCTAGTCCTGCTAACTCTCTTACGCTTCAAACACTCAAGGACAGCTAATGTGACCGAAAAAACAAATTGACTAATAGTGTAAGAACTATATCTTACATTCTATATATGCAGGGATATTAGCGATTTAGACATGAATATATTGCGAGAGTAGAAGAATGCAAAGAATACTGATTTTAGCTGCTTTTTTATGCAGCTTGAATGCTCAGATTCTGTATCGCTGGGAAGTCAGCTCCGGCGGTCAGATAGACACCACCTCTGGTTTCAAGGGCATGACAGTCGGACAGACCAGCCAGGCACATCTTGTGAATGCCTCCTCTGATACTGCCACCTTCGGCTATTGGCATAAGGAATGGGAACCCGAGATCTGCATCACGATTAATGATTCCATCTGGGATGTCAGAAACGCCGAGTTTCCCGATACAATACCATGTCACTACACTGTAGACATGCTGCCGGAGGATAGAATAACTATTAACAACTGCGGCAACTGTGCCATTGATCTTGGTCTTCGTTTTGTGGAGTCATCCCATGACAGCGTGATACTTGCCTATTATGCAGGCAGGAACAAAGGAGTTGTCAGGGCTGTTTTCAGGGAAGATGAACTCATGCCGGACTATGAGCCAAGCGACTATATCAAAGATGTCATATCATGGTCTACGTATAGTGTCTTTGGCCCTTCGGGCTTCAATATGGCAACCTATGACGAGCTGAAGCTCTGGTTTCAGATGAGTACACCTATGTACACCACTATCGGAGATGATCCTGCCTTGAATCTTACTTTTACCATAGAACTCAAAGCAAAATTTAATATGCCCTGAGCTATAAGCTCAATATGGAGGAACAATGAGAAAAGCCAGCCTTTTTATCTTACTGCTTACAATAATCGCCATAGCTGCTGTGCCTGAAAAGATGCACTTTCAGGGGCAATTCATGTATGATTCAGGCGATCCTTTCCACGACACACATGAGACAATCTTCAGGATATTCCATACACCTGCAAGTGTATCGCCCATCTGGGAAGAGACACAATATGTCGATTTCCACAACGGACATATGAGCGTCAACCTTGGCGATGAGGTTCCTCTCCCTGCTACTGTTTTCAACGGCACTACAAAATATCTCGAAGTAGAGATAGAGGGAGTCGATCCCTTCCTAAGGACACCTCTTATCACTGTTCCATATTCCTTCCGCTCTGTATATGCAGACTCCGCAGGTGGTTTCAGCATGGACACACTTGGGGCTTATCTGGATACGACCTTTGCTCGAACTGTCATGCACATTGATTCTGTTCACTTTATAGACAGCATCTCTGTCATCGATTCCGTAAATTTCATTACCTACATCGACTATGTGACATATATCAATCACATTGACTCTATCACCCACATCGATTCCATAAGCTATGTGGAGTATATCCGTCATCTCGACTCTGTGAGCTATATCGACTCAATTTCCTATGCTGAACACATCCGAACAATAGACTCTGTTACACATATCGACTCGATAAGCTACATAGAATACATCACACACATAGACTCCATCACCCATATAGATTCCATAAGCTATATTGATCGTATCTCAATTATCGACTCGATAGCCTTCATCGACTACATCGACTATATTGACAGCATCCGAACCATAGATTCCCTGCGATATGTGGGACACATCGCCTATATCGACAGCATCACAAGGCTGGATTCTATACGTTTCGTGGATTACATCACGCACATAGACTCCATACGCAGCATAGATTCGATAGCCTTTGTGGACTTTATTGACTATATAGACAGCGTGCGGGTTATTGATTCTCTGCTGTATGCTGAGTACATAGACTACATCGACAGCATCCGGGTGATAGACTCCTTGTACTACGCCGAGCATATCTCCTTCATTGACAGCATTGCACGTATTGACTCCATATTCAGCATAGACTCCATAGCCTTTGTTGACTTCATAGACTACATCGACAGCGTGCGCAGCATAGATTCACTTCTCTATGCAGACTACATAGACTACATCGATTCAGTGGGATATATCGACTCCATTGGCTGGATTGGTCACACAGGATGGGCCGACTCCGCACTCTGGGCAGCGCATGTGTATTGGGATTCGATTATCGGCATTCCAGGTGATATAAGTGGCGATGCAGACTGGGAGATCACAGGCGATGATATGCACTCTATGCCTTCGGGCAATATTGGAATAGGGATAAGCTCCCCTGATACTGACAATAGAGTGCACGTAGTTTCCGGAGGCGATACAGGAAACAGGGCTGTATATGGCGAATTTTCCGAAACAGGACCACAGGGCTGGCTTGGCACAGAAAACTATGGAGTATACGGCCAGTTTAACTCAGAAAACTATGGCGCACTTGGCACCAGTGGCATAGGCATTCAAGCAAGAGGTGCAACCTATTCTGCCCATCTTGATGGAGATGTAAATATTCTTGGCAACATAGAACTACCAGTAGATGCCAGCCTGATTATAGATGGGGATGCAGGTTCTGAACAGGTGCTGATGTCGGATGTCTCCGGCAGTTTGTATTGGGGGACAAGTGGAAGCTCGCCTGATGATGATTCTGATCCAACAAACGAATACATTACGGCTTTTATATGGAGTGATATAGTAAACCAACTTACCGTAGTAGATGGTGGTGGGCCTATGACTGTCACAATCGACAATGAAGCTGATGACCTCTCAGACAATAATTTAGACGAGCTTTTAGACGTTGATCTTACAGGACTTGCACCTGGCGATGTACTGACTTTTGACGGTGCTGATTGGATTGCTGGTGTGGGCGGTACTATTACAGAAGCAGACCCTCTTTTCTCAGCTATGAACACAGAAGCAGAGCTGGAGGAACAAATTACAGATGCTGCGGATGTGTTTACAGATAATGATGGTGCACTTACAGATGACGACCTCTCCGATAACAGCATCAATGACCTCTACGATGTCAATGTTGCAGCTGCTGTTTCCGGCTCTGTTCTGAAATTCGATGGAAGCGACTGGGTTGTTGGGGTTGATGAAGGCGGTAGCGGAGGAAGTGTAAATATCACAGCAGGGACTGGAATTTCCTGCTCGCCCAATCCCATAACATCTGTTGGCAGTATATCCATAGACGAATCATGGGCTGACAGCAGGTACATTTCAACAGACAATGACTATGGAAGATATGGAGTAGCAGCAGACCTTTATGAAGGCACAACAAGGCTTGAAGACAAATATCTCTTTTGGGGAAGCAATCTGACAGACGACGGGATAGCCCTTATGCTCGAATCCAATAATCATCAGGCTATTATCGGCAAGAGCAACAGCATTGCAAATGCAGCTATAGAAGGCCAGGGCTACAATAATGCCGGAATAATCGGTATTGCCCAATCCGGTGAGTATCCTGGTCTTTATGGACGATATAATGGTTCCGAAAAAGAGGGTATGGGGGTATATGGCGATGGCAATGACGGAATCGGTGTTTGGGGCATTTCCGATGAAACCTATGGAGTAGCAGGAATTACTTATTCCAGTTCAGACAGTGCCTACGCAGGAGTGTATGGCTCTATACGTACAGTTGAGGATGGAGATGGCCCCGGCGGTGCTTTGGGACACAAGAGGTGGGGTGTTTTCGGTGAAGGTTCCATGGGCTTAAGTGTAGATGGGCAGGCCGGGGTGAATGGAATAATAAATGAGGAAATAGATTTGCGCGGAATGTTAGGCTATCAGATGAACTCTTCAACAAAGGTCGCTGTCTTTGGCTATCAAGGCGAAGGCTCCCATGCAGGATATTTCGATGGAAATGCCTTCATAGCCGATACACTTTTCTTTGGAAGCCCATCAAGGGGAATTACGAACAATTCCGGGCAGTTGCGCTATCAGAATGCAGTTGGAACATGGGTTGATTTCGGTGATGGCAGCAGCTCCACCCCTACTACGCCCATCTCTGCCGATGCCGGACCGGATAAATACATCTGCTCAGGCGGCGGCTCGATAACCCTTGAAGGTGAAGCCTTCTCAGGCACACCTCCCTATCAATACGACTGGAACTACGACGGTACAGGCGACTGGGACGACCCCCAGACACCCACAGTTGCCCCTGGCACAGAGACAACCTATCAGCTACGGGTCAGGGATGCCTATCTCACTGAAAGCTCTTGGGATAATGTCACCGTTTATGTGGGAGTTTCGCCCTATGTCACTGCTTCTGCATCGCCTGCATATTTCAGCGAGGGTGGTAATATAAACCTCTATGGCGGGCCTGACGGCATGGACACCTATAGCTGGACAGGACCTTCCGGGTTTACCTCTGATCTTCAGAATCCTGTTATACTCTCTGCAACGGCAGCAAATGCAGGCACATACTTTCTAACTGCAACAAACTCTGCTGGCTGTTCGGGAACTGCATCGGCTGAGGTTGGAATGGGGAGCAGTGAAACATTTTTTGTAAACGCAGGATATCTCTATCCAGAGAGTGGTGTTGACATAATTCAGGCAATTGATGGAACCTTTTTTCTAACAACGAATGCAAGTTCCTCCCCCAACCGCATCTATGTTGCTCGCTATTCTATGATGGGGGAATTTATCTGGGGTAGAGCAATTTATTCAGGAAATGCTAGGGATCACGGAGGAAATGATATTGAAGAAAGTCCAGATGGACACATTGTTATTGTCGGAGAATATGATATTGATAGTGATGATAGAACTGGATCAATAATTATGCTAAAGCTAACTTTTGATGGCGATATTCTATGGAAGAAACAATTTGGTACACTAGGTGATTATGCAAGTGCACTTTGTATATCAAATGACGACACATATTTAATTGCAGGTGCTGATCAATCACTCTATCACTCAGACTACAGCGGCTGGACATCTCATTATTCCAAAATGTGTATTTATGAGTTATCTAATTCCGGATTTATCAATTGGGTTAGAACAGATACTATTAATCAAGCTTATTCTGGCACCAATTCGAAAGACATATTACAATTAGATGATGGCTCCATAATAGTACTTGGACGTGCAGATGAAGTATACGGGGCAGAATCGGCTGGTGATGTTATCTTTAGTAAATTTACTTCATCAGGTGACCATCTTTGGACTAAGCTGTTCCCTGATAGTTTTTACACTAGTCATGCATACGAACTCTGTAAAACTTCTTCCGATGAGTTTTTAATGGTTGGTAAAACATCTTTTGCTGGAGGTTGTTTATGGATTATGAAAATGAATTCTTCAGGTTCTGTTCTTTGGTCTGAACTTATTTCTGGAGTAGAAGGTGGTGGCTCAGATGTTGGTTATTCTGTAGATATTGGTTTAGAAGGAGAGATTTTTATAACAGGCTATTCGAACTCATATGGTTTATCTGGTTCATGGACAATGAAGCTTGACTCAGTCGGCAATGTCATCTGGAGTAGAATTATTCCCGGTTATGGAGGCGGCTTATCATCAATACAAGCTACATTTGATGGAGGATGTATTGTTGCTGATAGGGGAACATCTTCCTCACAATTAGTTTTAGCAAAATTTGATAGTGCGGGTAATTTGGGTGATGGTTGTATTTATGGCTCATTTTCTCCTTTTGTAAGCTCTTTTATTGTTAATCTTGTAAATATTGATCAGAGTTTCCAATCTGGAGGAGCAGAGATAATGTGCTATCCAAATGTGGATACTCTTGATATTACAACAGATAACTTATGCGATTAACAAAGAACGCATCAGATACATCTGTATATATCGATGTGGTCGTTTCGATAACGTAGTTCCTTGAGCAGAGTCCAAGGCAACAGGTTCATTCAGCAATGCTGTCCCGCCCCTCCTTGGCTCTGTACATTGCCATGTCGGCCTGCTTGAGAAGTTGGGAGGGTGTGTCGGGTAGTTCTTTTCCGCCGGCTATGCCTATACTTAGGGTGATCGTAGAAACTGAGCCTGTGGTGCTCTGTATCTCTATTGCCTTTGTTGCTTTGGCTATCTTTTCAGCTATCTGGCGAGCTTGGTCGATGTCTGTATTGGGCAGAATTACAAGAAGCTCGTCCCCACCAAGGCGTACACCAATGCCCCTGTTATTTACTTCCTTCAGGATGATTTCTGAGATGCTTTTCAGCACAATGTCACCTGTGTCGTGCCCGTAGTTGTCGTTGAAAGCCTTGAAGTGGTCTATGTCTATGAACATGGCGCACAGTGGTTTCCTTCTCCGACGCGCCCGGCGAAGCTCTCTCTCAAGATAGCCCTGCATGTACTGGCGGTTGAAGAGACCGGTGTTTTTGTCCTTTGTTGCCCTGTTCCTTGTGGCAAAGTAAATCTGTGCAGAAGCGAGCAGAACCCCTGCCAAAAGTCCAAAGGATAGATAGGTGACATTCAGTATGAGCCTATGGAAGGTGAAAAGATATTGGGCTATTGCCAAAATCATGAGTATCACGGGAAAGACAGCCAGTCCCCAGCGTATCGAAGCAGCTCTCAAGAGCATAACATAGGCCAGAATTGCGAGTATAAAAGAGGTTGGCAGAATTATTGAATTGGGTATTTCACCGGGAGACAAGCCGAGGAATAGGGTGTTGGTAGCATTGAGTATAATAAGTACACCGGGGAAATTTGGTTTATCAACGCTGAACAGTCCCCTTAAAAAGGGCGTTCGAAAATGGCTGTCAGTGGCATTATCGAAGGTCGCACCCACAATCACAATCTTGCCCTCGAAATAGTCAGCAGGCGGATCAGAGAATAGAAGATGTGCAGGATAACCCCTGAAAGAAGGGGAGACATAGCTCAGATACAATTTCTTCATTGAGGCTGCTTTGCCATAGATATCGGCAATGGCCTTTGCTATGAAGGGAAGCTGTCTGTCGCCAATCTCTGCGTTAAGCACAACATATTTTACTGATGACTGTCTGGGAATATTGACAAAACAGGGGATATATGACTCTGTTCTGAACATCGGCAGCGGCTCTTGAAATAGAGTAGTGTCGCCTCTATATTCAATGACACCGGGAAGGAGGATTCTCTCAACCTTCGATATTGATGCAGCAAGAAGACTGTCGGACTTCGGATCCGTTGGCTTGTCAAGAATGATATCCAGCGCGATAAGTCCTGCGCCAAGGCTGTCCAGCCTCGACACCACCCGCGCAAGATATTCACGCGGAAAGGGCGTAATCGAGCCGAGGGATTCAACTGTTATCTGGTCAAGCTCCACCAGAACTATATCCTCTGAAAGATCAGGAGAAAGCCCGGAAAGCTCTGTCATCCTGTACCGAAAATCAAGAAGACCATTCTCCAATGAACGGGCAAAGGGCATTGTAATGCCTAACAAGAACAGGAGCGAGAGAAAAGTGGCTATTTTTCCTTTCACCTCTCCCCAACCATAACAAATGGTGCCCAATAGAAGGGATGGCTGTATTCAGGGGAGTCGATGAAGGATAGCTGTGTTTCCCTAAGGGACTCTGCTCTTCCTTTGTCTTGGAGATTACCGTAGAACTCCGCCATAAAATCTGCTGTGGAGCGGTCATTGATCGGCCACAGGCTGACCAGCAGCGAGGGTGTGCCTGCATACATGAATGCTCGTGAAAGCCCTATCATTCCTTCGCCGGATATCTCTTTGCCAATACCTGAATGACATGCGGAGAGCGTGACAAGGTCGGCGTTAAGGTCGAGGTTATATATCTCGTACATCTGCAGAAAGCCGTTCTCTGTGCTGTCTGCTGTGAGCATCAAACCTGAGTAACTTGGCTTGTTCTCATTCAAAACACCGTGACAGGCAAAGTGAACATATTTGTATGGCGAAAGGTCAGCCTCCTTGACATTCGTCTCTGTGGCATTATCGCGAAGCCAGATCTCGCTGTCATCAAACAGACCTGCAATCCCTTGAAGCTCCTCTGCTGTATGCGGCAGCCTCTGGAAACCCAGCCTTGTTGAGTCACCTGTCGCACTGCGCAGGACCAGTTGCTCCGAAGAGATGCCTGTTGTATCTTTTCCTTCCCTCTCCAATTCATAGATGGGATCACCGAAGCCGGCAAAGTCTTTCCGTTCACCATCATATTTCTTTGGATTGACCCTGTTCTGATAGAGCACAGTTGCCGATGGTGTGTAGTGTATTGTCTTCTCCCTTACCAGATAGGGCGCATCTGTGAATGATGAACCTGATGAGTCTGTGAGCAGCACTTCAAAGGGTATTCTGTTGAAGGGACCATGACCGGAAATTATGAGTACTTCTTTATCGGCAATCAGATCTTCGGCGGGTTTCAGACAATTGTTATAGAGTGCCATTGATGCGGATGCAAAGTTGGGGTAGTTGCCTTCAGGGCTGGCTACAATATTGCGCAGAACGTCAACTACCGGCGCGACATCAACATTGCCGGGAAGCTGCCAGGCTGCAAAGCTGTCCTGAGTCACACAATACATATATGATATTGAATCATTTGTAAGAAACTCTATCAAGGCAGAACCTTCATCAAGCAACTCCTGTTGCACCTGTTCCCTTGAGAGAGGCTTTGGATATTGTAGATCTGCATAGCGAGGGGAGGTCTTTACGATAGAACTCTTCAGTCTGTCCAGCTGGTTTTCCTTTTCCAACAGCTCATTTTCAAGTTCTGCAACTACAGAAGTATCAGCAATATTATCAGACCTTACTTCGGCAAGTTTATCGTTCAACCAGCCGACACGATTCATCAGAAGGCGCTCTTTCTCAAGCAAGGAATCGGGTACACCCTCGCGAAGATTTCCCTTGGCCTCCGCCAGCTGGTCGAGAAGGACATTGGAACGGGCACCTTCTACATAAGAAAACGCTCTGTCGAGATATGACTTGTCACCAGTGTGAGAGAATTGTACAAAGGCAACTCTGGTGGCAGTATTCCTCGACTTATAAAGTACACTTGAAAATTTTGTTCTTGACTCAGAACTTCCAATGCTTTCTGATAATTTGTTTCCCTGCTCAATTGCCAGATCATAATATGCCAGAGAGCTATCTAACTCACCATAAACTTTTAGAAAATCAGCGTATGCATCGTAGGTTTCTACAAGATGACGCTCTATTTTGTGTAGCCTGTGAAGATAGAGCACATGTTTGAATAGTGAGTCAACTTCCTCGTAATCTTTGAAAAAAGCGCCAGATATTGCCAAGTTCAAAGCCCAAGTTACCTGTTTCTGATAATCATCTGTTTCAACTGAATAATCATGGGCATCCTTGAAGTACTCGAATGCTTCTTCATGTCTTTTTATGTTATTGTAAACCCCACCAATATTGCCATAAATTGGAGAAACATCGTAGTCTGTTATCTGATTTCCCAACTCAAGAGCCAAATCAAAATCAGTAAGAGCTTCTTCATGTTTTCCCATAGATGCAAACAAACCACCTCTATTCAAGTACAAATTAGGAAGAAGATTTACAGCATTGTATTGTTTGAGAAGTTCTAAATCCTTTTCAAACTGGTGTAAGGCCATATCCCAATCTCGCATATCTGTATAGATCATGCCCTGTAGGGCATAGCTCTCATGCAAGCCAACTGGATCTGAAGAAGAAGATGCAATTTCTTCTGCTTCTTTTGCATACTTGATAGCGTTTTCAAAATTTTTTTGCAGATAAAAAGCCCTCGAAAGGTCCTTTGTTGCCATGGCTAATGTGCTCATATCGCCAATTTTTTTAGCAATCTCATAGGCCTTTGATGTATAAAAATATCCATCATTTATGTTGTTCATATTTAAATAGATAACTCCCAACCTATTGCTGAATGCTGCGTATGCTTGTATGTCTCCTATATCTTCAGAGAGAGCGAGGCATTCCTTCATGGTCTCGATTGACTCATCGATCCTTCCCTCTTTCGCTGCCAGAAGACCAATATTCCCCAAATACCTGGTCTTTGCGGAAAAATTCCCTGTCTTCTCTGCTATATCTATTGCTTTCAGGTAATTAGATTTGGCCTCAAAATTCATACTTTGGACCAAGTAGATACTTGCTATTCCAGAATATACTCGCATCTGTGTATCATAGTCATCTTCATCTACGAAATCCAGTGCATTCTGGTAATTCACCATTGCAGAGTCAAGTGTCTGTGTTCTTTGATGAATACCAGCGATTCCCTCATAGGCAATTGACCGCCCCCTTGAATAGTCTATTTTTTCTGATAGCATTAACATGTCCCTGTAAAATTCAAGAGCTATATTTAGGTTACCAGATCTGGTCTGAAGACTGGCTTTTGTTCTTAAAGCTTTTACGATAAGTATTGTATCTCCAAGCTCTTCTGCAAGTTGACACCTCAAATCAAGATATTTCTGCGCTGAATCATTCTGAAATGTGAAGAAGTAGTATTTGGCGATACAATCATAAAATTCCAACTGCTCATCTGGGGACGGATGTTTAGGCAAGTGCTCAGCTGCTAAATCCAACAACCTTGGTACATCTACAAAGTCTCGGCTGCTGATAAGACTGTCGATTTCGTGATAGATTGTGTCCAACTTAGACGGTGCGAATGTACTATCAACTTCTGATGGATTTGTATCGGCATTTAAATAGCCTGTTAATACAGCAAAAATCAAAAATAAAAACGTTCTTTGCATTGTTGCTCCTTCTTTTGAAATTTTGATTAATATATGCTTATCTGCGTCAAAACGGCAAGGGTTTACTGAGACTGTTAAAAAATTCTGCGCACAGAATAGCAAGGGCTGAACAGAAGCTTAAGATTTTTTGGTAGTCGGAACAATTCTCAAGATCAGCCTGAATCTGTATGACTTCCCAAAGTACACCAACGTTCCCTCAAATCCACATTGGGATATGAGGAAATCATGGTCTGTCCCTGGGACATACAGATGTATCATAGTTTCTGGAGGTTAGTTTTACATTAGAAGTAGGAATAGATATCTAGCGAAATCCAACATTGGGGGACAAAAGTAGCCCTTTTAAAAATGGGGCATAGTCCATCCATGCCCCCTTTTTCCTTCATGTTTCCCATCTCGACCAGCTCAATCCCTCAAATTCCCCCACCCCTTCCTGATCTGAAACCAGAGAATTATCAGCACAACAAAAAGCAACATCGAGACCCCCTTCTTTTGTCCCTCACTACAAATAGAATTCAAGGTTTTGAAGACATGCCCCTTATTATTCCGAGGATTGCCTGCAAGGCGATTTTCGGGGTTTATACATAATTCTCTGTTTTAATGCTTATTGAGTGCTTAGAATTGAAATATGAGCCTCAAATGTGATATGAAGCATAAGAGCTAGATATATTCTCATAACCATCTACACAATGGGGTGGGAGTTACTTTTGATGTTTCCTGTCTTCTTGCTATCGATTCAGCACGAAGTGCTTTTTCTGATCCCTGAAAATAAAATGTGGATGTCTCCATGAACACAAAAAGCGGTCAGCTCAAGCTGATGGCTAAGAACTGAAGGGAGAATCATGGAGAGTCTATTGGATGTGGTCCAAGACTTGACCAAAAAGGTCGAAGAACTGAATGAGAGAATGAATGAGTTAGACCCCAAGAACCAGCTATGGGGCTTTGAGGATTTGGCGGAGTTCTTGAAGTGCTCTGTCAGCACTGTTAAGCGCAACTACAAAGAATGTGGAATCCCCTACAAGAAGCTGGGTAAATGTTTCTATTTCAAGCCCTTTACATGGGATGATCTTGGTGGGGATGTCTTCGACCCGAAGGAAAAGCTCAAAAAGCACAGAATGCGCCAAGTCCTCAGCAACTGATAGCAGATACACATCATTCAAAAAGCCTGTCCTCGGATGGGCTTTTTTCATTTCCACTTTTGCTCTGAAACACGAAAAGTCAGACCATTTCACCCCTCACAAACCCCACACCCCCTGTTTATGGGGGATTGGGAGGGGGTGAGGGTTTAGTAAAAAAGGTCTTTGTGCTATTTAGGGGTACATTGCTAAGTAAGAAAGACATCCAAATATACTAGAAGAGTATGAAAATGGAATAAGCATTACCCGGAGTTTAAGTGTGATCACAACTGTTTTCTATTGAAAGTATCATTGACATGAAAAACCAGGGCATTTCGTCAACAAGCAAAGCGTGATGAGTGGACTATTCTCTCGGATTGTGAAGCATGAAATGGTCAAAGAATGCCACAGAATATGAGCATCTGTATCCTCCATAAGCAGTTGGAGTCATACGACATAAGAAGCAAATTAGTAAAGAGGAAGAAGGTAGCTGGTTTTAACAAGTATCTGTTGTCAAAAAAAAAACGGGAGAGGATCTTTCACCTCTCCCGACAGAATAACAGCGGAAATATACTGCTCCCATTTAAGCCAAGATTGATTATCTTTAGAGTAAAAACGGGAGGCATTATCATGAAAAAGCGCAACTGGTCAAGTAAAGAGAAACTGGAGATTGTTTTGGAAGGGTGTCGCAATGACATCTCAATGAGTGAAGTATGTAACCGACATGGCATCAGCCAGACGACCTATTATAAGTGGCGTGATAAGTTGTTCTCAGCCAGCGATGCGATCTTTG
>NPID01001706.1_pt1 | contig 17439 bp, 12 predicted proteins | sample 8637491 | NCBI WGS metagenome assembly NPID01 (sample SAMN07420843, study PRJNA396082) | bioreactor metagenome | isolation source: sample BA6 brine-fed electro-methanogenic bioreactor BA | place: Japan: Kochi | collected 2016-06-14 | reverse complement strand
GCTATATAAGGATAGGTTCTAAATTACAACTTATATAATGTGTGACATTACGGAAAAGGCTTGCTAAAAAAGACGGTTAGACATACTTTTGTTGACACTTAAATGAAACCTTTTGAATAATTGGAGGAGAGAGCATGCAGAGAATTCGTATATTCTCTTGCCTTGTTGTGGCGGTTTTTCTTGTTACCATTGCCTTCTCGCAGGCCATGTATCGTTGGACTTTTTCATCCGGTGGACGTGTCCAAAGTACCGAAGATGAGTTTACAGGGATGACTGCCGGGCAGGCCGCCCAGGCACATGTCACAACGATGGCAAGCGATAGTGCAACCTACGGATACTGGCACAAAAGCTGGGAGCCTGAAATCTGTGTTTCTGTAACACCGGATTTTTGGCAGCCTGATGGAGGTGATACTCTAGACGTAAACTCGACCATTTCTATGGAGGCTGGAGAAGTTATTGGCATCAGCAACTGCGGAAATTGCGCCATTGATCTCGGGCTTTTGTTCAGTAGAAGTGAACCCTATGGAATTGAATCGGGTTACTACTCTGCCTTGAACAAAGCCGTTATAAGGGCTCAGTTTCGAAGCGATGAAGTAACCCCTGTTTCCTATGACTATGAAAGAGACTATGTCAAGGATGTCATAACCTGGGCAACACCTCTGTTCTTCGGACCCGCAGGAGAAAATCTATCAACAACCAGCACGCAGAATCTCTGGCTTCAGCTTGTGACACCAACCAGAACCATGTCAGAGAGCGGTTCATTTATCAGAAACTTTCAATTAGTTTTAGAACTTAGAGCAAAATTTACAATGCCCTGAAATCAAAAAATCCGAGGAGGAAATAAAAAATGAAAAAGAGTCTCATAATTTTAGTTTTGACAGCAGGCTTGGTCTTTGCAGCTGTGCCAGAAAAAATGCACTTTCAAGGTCAATTCATAGGCAGTCTTGGTGATCCCTATCATGGGGAATATCTAACACGGTTTAGAATATACGATTCTGAAAGCAGTGGTGCACTTCTTTGGTCGGAAGATCAATCTCCCGTTCTGCACAACGGACATCTCAGTGTATATCTCGGGGACATAACACCCCTGCCCGATGAAATCTTCGATGGCTCCATACGCTATCTTGAGGTTGAGCTCGATGGGAATATCTTCGACAGAGTAGCACTTATCACTGTGCCTTACGCCTACAGAGCAGCATGGGCGGACTCCCTTGTGGGATTCAATCTCGATACACTCGGTGCCTTCATGGATACCACCTTCACATCTTACATCTCATATCTCGACTCTGTTCACGTTATAGACAGCATTACCAATATAGATTCTCTAATGTACAGTGCCTTTGTGGAGTTCATAGACAGCATTGGCGAGGTCTATATGATCAATGCCATAGATTCTATATACCATGTTCGATATATTGGTAATATCGACTCCATCAGCTATATCGACTCAATTGGCTGGATAGGTCATACAACCCGTTCAGATACATCAATCTGGGCATATCATGTTCACTGGGACTCGATTGTCGGCATCCCTGGAGATGTTGGCGGAGATACAGACTGGGAGGTCATAGGCGATGATATGCACTCCATGCCAGTTGGCAATGTAGGCATAGGCATAAGCTCACCAGATACTGATAACAAACTCCATGTTGTTTCAAACGGTGGCACAGGAGAAAGGGCCATCTTTGGTGAATATTCCGCCACAGGCCCTCAGGGTTGGATGGGTACAGAGCTTTATGGTGCTTATGGTCAGTTTGATTCTGACAATTTCGGTGCCCTTGGTTCCAATGGAATTGGAATCTATGCACAGGGCGAGACTAACTCGGCATATCTCGACGGAGATGTCGAGATCATAGGAGATGTTTCGCTTCCTGCAGGTGCCAGCCTTATCATAGATGGAGATGCAGGTTCAGATAATGCCCTCATGTCCGATGTTTCAGGCAATCTCTACTGGGGCGATCCCGGCGCGTCCGGGGATGTTGTCAGCTCTGTGAACACCCTCACAGGCGATTTGAACGTTGTGGGTTCAGGCGGAATCGGTGTGACCGAGGTTGGCGATGACATCATCATCGATCTGACACTTGAAGCAGGGGATTGTGCTGGAATTGATGACCTAACAGGTGGACTAGTATCAAATCTGAATGTTCCAACAACTATTCAAGCATGGACTCCAACCATCGGGCAATTCATTATTACATCCAGTGAACTTGGATGTACAGGAGGAGCAATATCGAGTATTACTCTTTACTCCAGTCGAACTGGTGGTACATATAGCGATTTTGACCTATTTCTGGATAATGTTCTCATTGATGATCTAGAGGGGCGCAATCCTCTTTATGGAACTAATGTGGCTAACAACTTCAGCCTAAGTATTAATTCAGATGGTTCTGTAGTAATTCCTTTTGACCACAGCTTTTACTATTCGGGTGATAATCTTCTAATCACACTCAGGAAAAATTCAGATGATGCCGCTCCATGCGAATGGTATGGCATAGCAACCTCAGAAGTCCGAGCAAGATATAACTCAAGCTCTTCTGAATATCCACTTCCCTCAGAAGTCAGTTTTAGACCCAATATAACTCTCAACTATCTTCCCCCCGAATTCCCCGACGTTGTCACAACCCTCAACTCCGAGACAGGCGACATAGACCTCGTTGCAGGTGAAGGCATAGACATCACAACAGCACCGGGCAGCATAGCCATATCAAGCACCAGTTCCGGCGAAGACAGCGACTGGCAGATCTCAACTGATATAGGCGATGGAACAAATGACACAACCCTCGTAATGGGCGGTAAATGGGGACTATTCCGTGAAGGGAATGTAGGGTTTGGTAATGCTTGTTCTACTCATGTGAATCTGGGCGTTGCATGCTCTACTGGCATATCCACTTCAAACGTTAGGTATTGTACGATTTCTGGAGGTGCCAAAAATTTGGCTTCGGGAGACTATTCAACAGTTGGTGGAGGTTTCTTCAATCAATCCATAGGAATACAGGCGACTGTAAGTGGCGGGGAGTATAATTCAGCAAATCAACCATCTGCTACAATAAGTGGTGGACGAGGCAATACTGTCAATGCAAATGGAGCTGTGATTGGTGGTGGGCGAAGTAATACTAATACTGGCTTCTCAGCAGTAATATCGGGTGGTGAGACCAATGTCATAGATGGTGATTGGTCAACGATAGGCGGTGGGCAAGAAAATCAAGCATGGGGACGATGGGCAACAGTATCGGGTGGAAATGCTAATACAAGTGATTCACTTTACTCTACAGTTGCGGGTGGAACAGGAAATGAATCACGTGGAAATGGAACTTTTATAGGCGGTGGAAGAACCAATTCTGCTTGGGGTTTCGCATCAGTTGTATCTGGCGGTGAGCTTAATAGATCTTATGGCGATTATTCAGTTATCTCAGGTGGAATTGACAATACTGTTTCTGGCGATCATTCGGCAATTCCTGGGGGCTATATGAATGATGTTTTAGGCGACTATTCCCTCGCCTTTGGCCGGGAAGCAGACGTAGCAACAGACTACACTGCTCGTTTCTATAGCCCTGTCCATCCCGGCTCACTCTTGGTTTCAGGTGATGTCCATTTCTCAGGAGCATATAAAGACTCTGACGGAGATCGAGGCACATCCGGCCAAGTACTTTCATCAACAGGCTCGGGGACGAACTGGATAACAGGCGGCGGTAGTGGGGAAGACAGCGACTGGCAGATATCAACCGACATTGGCGATGGTACTTATGACACAACTCTTGTGACTGGTGGCTATTGGGGACTCTTCCGTAAAGGGAGTGTTGGATTTGGTAATGCCTGTTGGACTCATGTGAATCTAGGAGTCAACGGTTCGAGTGGAACCTCCGTTGCTGGAGTAAATGACACATATATAACGATATCCGGTGGTCGGTTAAATTCGGCATCTGGAAACAACTCAACTATTGGTGGTGGGTATAGCAATCAAGCAAAAGAAAGTGGGACAGTTGCTGGTGGTATTGGAAATATCGCCGGATCATATTCTTTTGTTGGCGGCGGTCAAAGTAACAGCACAAGCACAATAAGTTCAGGTCTGATAACACACAATACAATCGGTGGAGGAGCTGGAAATCAGACCCTATTAGCGGGGCATCAGACAATCGGTGGCGGTCTGAATAATACTGTTGATGGATCCAATTGTACAATCGGAGGAGGAAAAGGAAATTTAGCGGAAACACAATCGGCTACTGTAGCAGGTGGAGAACATAATAGTGCAACGAATCACTACTGTACTGTAGGTGGGGGGTATCAGAACATTGCTGAAGGTCCTCAATCAGTCATATGTGGCGGGGAAGACAATACTGCATCAGCAAGCTATTCGGTTATAGGTGGTGGGCATGATAATCTTGTAATGCCCGTCTCTCTGGGGAGTTCAATATTAGGCGGAATATACAATACAGTTAATGGGCCCTTTTCTTCGATAATCGGAGGAAGTTCTCATGAAGTCTCCGGCGACTATTCGACTGTTTTGGGTGGCTATTCTACAGTTGTCTCTGGCAACTATTCCCTCGCCTTTGGCAACGATGCTGATGTGTCAACCAACTATACAGCTCGCTTTTTTGGCCCGGATTACCCCGGCTCACTTCTCGTAGCTGGTGATGTCCATTTCTCAGGAGCATATAAAGACTCCGACGGTGATGCAGGCACATCCGGCCAGGTTCTATCATCGACGGGAACAGGGACGGATTGGGTTACGGGCGGCGGAAGTGGAGAAGACAGCGACTGGCAGATATCCAATGAAATAGGTGACGGTGTAGATGACATGACACTTGTCACAGGTGGAAAGTGGGGGTTGTTCCGTGAAGGGAATGTTGGTTTTGGAAATGCCTGCTCGACGCATGTGAATCTAGGTGTTGCTTGTACGACGGGGTCTTTTGGGTCGAATCACAAATACTCTTCGATTTCTGGCGGAAGAGCAAATAGTATCAACACTGCATATTCTACAATTGGTGGGGGGTATCAAAACAAGATTAATGATCTTATGGCAACAATAAGTGGTGGAAGAGGTAACATTGTAAATAGCAATCACTCAACTATAGGGGGGGGGTATTTAAACTTAATAGGCAGTAGCTCAGATTACTCTACTATCGGTGGAGGTGGAGACAACTCTGTGGATGGTTTGTATACAACGGTTGCTGGGGGTATCTTCAATTCTGCAGGGGGGAGGTCTTCAACAATTTCAGGCGGGGAACAAAATAACACCATCGGTTTTAGAAATACGATTTCTGGAGGTACTTACAATTCGATTTGGGGCGATCATTCTGTAATTCCTGGTGGGTATTATAATGATGTAAATGGTGACTTTTCCTTTGCCTTTGGTGATAGTGTTAACATCTCAACCGACTACACTGCTCGTTTCTATAGCCCTGACCACCCCGGCTCACTTCTAGTAGCTGGTGATGTCCACTTTTTAGGTGCTTACAAAGATTCCGATGGAGATAGAGGCACATCCGGCCAGGTGCTTTCTTCGACTGGGTCAGGAACAAACTGGATAACAGGCGGAACTGGCTCTGGCACAGACGACCAGACAGATGTAGAAGTACCTCTAACTTCCACAGGTGATTTTGCATTTATATCTGGCGAGTCCAATGTTCACGGCGCACTGGACGACCTCGACTATGCCCTTGATCAGCTCAATGACTACAATACATCGACAACACCAATACACTGGAACGACATCTCCGGCATCCCATCCGGATTCGCTGATGGCGTTGATGATGTGGGAACTGGTGGTGGTACATACGACTATTGGAGATTTCAGGCTAACGGCGGAAGCTCAAGCTATGTCTATGATGGCAATACTGTTAACTTCAATGCTGGATCTGGTATAAGTCTTTCCAAGTCCGGCAATACGATGACAATTTCTTCTACGGGTTCAAGTGGAGTCACAGGCTCGGGAACAAGTGGGCGCGCCGCAAGGTGGACTGGTTCTACAAGTCTAGGGACCTCGGCTATACAAGATAATGGGTCACAGATTTGTGTAGGAGCTGGTATAAGTCCTAGTTCTTTACATGGTATAAGAGCACAATCTGGAAGCAGTTGGGGAATTTGTGGTTCCTTGGGTTACTCAAGTTCTGGAAATCAGGCAGGTGTATATGGTTATTATTATGGTACAAGTGGAGCTTTTGGGTACCGATATGAAGGTCAGGTGTATGCAGTTTATGGGTATCAATCTAGTGGAGATTATGCGGGATATTTCAATGGTGATCTCCATGCCTCAACCTTTGACGGTGCATCTAAATCCTTCCTCATTGACCACCCTGACGATCCATACAACAAGGTTCTCCGTCACTACTGTATTGAGTCCCCTGAAGTCCTAAATGTTTATCGCGGAACTGTTGAACTAGACGAGACCGGCGAAGCAACTATAGAAATGCCCGACTATTTCAAGAATCTCGTCGATGAAGACGGTGCAACAGTTCACCCAACACCTGTCGGCAGACCATTCATGGTTGGCTATGAGTGGAATCAGGATCATCTATCATTTATTCTATACGGCGACCCCGGTCGTGAGGTCAGCTATCTTGTCTATGCAGAACGTAATGATCCTGCAATTGAATTTTTCCGTAAACCTGTTGTGGAATCGAAAGATTCTAGTAATAAATACAGAAAGGGGCAACTGATTTATCCTCAGGTATATGGGGAGGAACCTAACCCTGGAGATATTCCTGGAGCTCCATAATCTCCTCCATAAATCCGGCATGGGGTAGTAGCCGCCGGAAAGGGCATGGGGAGGAAAAACCTCCCCGCTGCCCCGATAACCTTAAAAGAATCAAGGAAGGAAGTCAAAATGAAGGAGCGATTCATATGATCTGGGCGGCATATTTTATCTTTGGGATCTTGTATCTGCAAATTGGCTTGCAGGCTTTGATGCTGATTTCCTTCATCATAGGATTTATCAAGATGAGAGCACCACATGTTTTCTATGGTTTTATCAACCCTCTAATTTTTATTTTCGGTCTGTCCTTGTTCTTTCTGACGATCTATTTCTATTCATGGATAACAGTTGTGGAGAATACTGATTGTGCCGGCTATCTCTTGCAATATTATCACGAGGATTTCTATATATTGGATTTGTTTGCCTCTGGCTTCCTTTTCTTCTCGCTGATAGCATTTGCCGTAAATTTTTTCCTTTACAATATCTTGAAGAAAATCGAAAAAAAGAGAACCATAAAAACTTTTAAAGAAGGGAACCCCCCTTCAAAGGCTCAAAACTAAACAAAAAGTATTTTCATGAAAGGAGAATAATATGGGCTGGATACTTCCAACGGGCTTGATAGTTGCCTATGTTTTGATTATTATGGAATCGGTGCTGCTGTATTTTCTCTTGCGCTCCATTTTCTACAAGAAGCCACCCCATCAGATGTATCAAACCCTCAATCCGATAATCCTTGTTCTCGGAGTGGGGCTGTTCTTCCTGTCAATAGTATCCGTAACAGGACAGATAGATGAATTTCGCCTTATTGGCGATGAATTTACTTATGAGACTTTCGCACTGGAGTTCATGGTCGCTGCCCTAGCAACATTCTGGACTCTGATGGCCTGTGCCTTCAATCACCTGTTTTATATGATTGTGAAGAACATTTTTAAAGAAAAGGAGTCTTAACATGTGGGATTTTTTGCAAGCATCTGGACCAATGGGCTTACTGGTTGTCTTTGTTGAGTTTTTTGTACTGATATTGTTCGTGAACTCAATCCTAAACACGAAGATCAGATTGAAGGCATTACTTATCTGGAACATTTTCATTGTTGCATCAGGAGTTTTGGGGACTCTTGTCGGACAATCCATAGTACTTCGAATCTTGGTTGAGACAATTAAAACTAATCCCCATTGTGTGTTGCAGGCTGCAGTGCCGGAATTACTTGATGGCTTTCAGATTTCGCTAACAACAACAATTCTAGCCCTTATGATACTGCTCATAAACATAATACTATTTGGCATAGTGAACTGGATTATCGAGAAGAGAAAGATAAAACAGGCGATGTAGATCACGTTTAAAGATGTGATATTTCACGGCAACAAGGAATGCCTTGCTTTATAAAATTAAAAAAACAGAGGAGAGTCATGTTACTGGATTTTATCATTAGAGCTGGAATAATGGCACCAGTCATCTTGTTCGCAGAGTTGATCATTCTAATCATGTTTGTGGATTCTGTACTTAAGAAAAGGATGAGGCTGAAGGCAATTTTAATTTGGAGCAGTCTATCTCTTACATCTGGAGTATTCGGTACTGTTATCGGTCAAAGAGCTACCTACTATAGGTTAGTTGAGATATTTAAATCAAACCCCAACTATGACTTAGAGGGTGCAGTGTCGGAATTACTTGCAGGTTTTGAGGTATCATTAACAACAACAATCTTAGCCCTCATAATACTGCTCATTAACATAATACTTTTTGGCATAGTGAACTGGATTATCGAGAAGAGAAAGGCGAGACAGCAGGCATAAAAAATATATTAAGTGTATTAGTACCCCATTTACATTAAAGGAGAAGACATGAAAAATGTAATTTTATTGCTTGTTATTTTATCCTCTACCGTCTTTGCCCAGCCGGAGATAGAATGGCTGAAATGTTATGGAGGAGAAGGCTACGATATCGGGACATCTATAGCATTAGCAGATGGTGAATACTTTGCAGCAGTTGGAAGGACGGAATCCAGAGAACTTGAATGGGCTGGATATCATGGTTCAGCTGATTATATGTTCATCAAGGGAACGCGAGACGGTTTATCTGAAGATGTAAATTGCTTCGGTGGAGGTAACATTGATGAGCCCAGATGTGTCATTCAGCATAGCAGTGGAAACCTTTTTGTTACGGGGATAAGCTATTCATCAGATGGTGATGTCTTTGACTATTTGGGTGCTGTCAACTTCTGGACTATACGTCTGAATTCAATAAATGAGATTATCTGGCAACCCCCATTAGAAGATTATGTAATAGGTGGAGCAACATCAATCTCCGAAACATCAGACAATGGTGTTATAATTGCCGGAAATGAGATGTCAAACTTCTATTTAGCAAAGTACGATTCCGCCAATGTCTATCAGTGGAGAGTCACAACACTCGGTGGCAATTCTGCTAATTTTGCCCAGGAGACCAGCGATGGAGGATGTATTGTTGTAGGCTATACAGGCGAGATGGGTTCGCACTATATTGATGATTACTATGGCGAAAACGATGTGATGATAGTGAAACTCGATCGATTGAGGTCAGTTGTATGGGCAAAGGTCTTTGGAGGGTCCGAGAACGATATTGGAAAGAAGATTATTGAGCTGGAAGGCGGAGGCTATATTGTTGGTGCCGAAACAGCCTCCAATGATCATGATGTCGATGGATGGCATCCCGGCTATTCAGAATCAGATGCACCTCTCAAGGATATCTGGATTTTTAGATTGAATGAAGCAGGAGAGATCCTTTGGAGCAGATGTCTGGGAGGTTCAGGTTTCGATGGTTTCTCCGATATGGCGATTGCGAAAAACGGCGATTATATCTTGACAGGTAAAACGAACTCACGCGATGGTGATGTATTGGGCTGCCATGAAGATGGCGATTCACTGATTGGAAATAGCGATTGCTGGGTTGTCTCAATAGACACCCTTGGAAACATTAACTGGCAGCTTTGTATCGGCGGTTCAGATATAGATGAAGGCAAGGGGCTTGTAATCTCTCCCTCAAATGATATCTTCGTTACAGGTGGAACAAGATCAAGCGATCATGACATCACCTCCCATATTGGCGATACGGATATGTTTGTGGCAAAGCTTTCCTTCCCTGATGATGTTTCTGATGATGAAAGAAAGCCATCAAGTACAAAACTATCTGCATATCCCAACCCCTTCAACTCATCAATCTCCATTGACCTTCCCGAAAACGCCTACCAGATGAAAATAGTCGACATCTCAGGTCGAGTTGTTTTTGAACGTGATGCTCTCGATGAAAGAAATCAAATATCATGGACACCACAAGGGAATATAGAGTCTGGAATATATCTCGTTAAGATAATATCTGAGATTGAAACAATGACACAAAGGATAGTGTACATCAAGTAAGGAGCACAATGATAAAAGCAATAGTTCTTATGGTTCTAACAGTATTGGTCTGCTCTGCCCAGCCTGAGATAGAGTGGGCAAGGTGCTATGGGGGAAGTTCGTATGATGAAGAGGCTGAAATCTGTAATGCAAGCGATGGAGGGTACTATATTTGTGGAAGGAGTGCCTCTACAGATGGAGATGTGTCTGGTAATAATGGCGACAGGGATATTTGGGTACTTAAAATAGATTCAACGGGAGCAATAATCTGGGAAGATTCTTTTGGAGGAAGCGCAGAAGATGGTGCAAATGCCATAATTGAGACTTCATCGGGTAATGTTATTGTTGGAGGGTATACTAGATCTAATGACGGAGATGTTACTCTTCTAAGAGGTATTCTTGACTATTGGATTATATGCTTGAATTCTGAGGGGGTTCTTCTTTGGCAACAAAGTTATGGTGGTAGTTCGGTTGAGAGAATCTTGGATATTATTGAACTCCATAATGGGGATCTTCTTGTCTCAGGTTACAGCAGATCTACAGATGGTCAGGTCACCGGTAATCACGGTAGTTCTGATTTCTGGATTCTTAGATTGGATTCTGATGGCAACCTTTTATGGGAGAAAAGCCTTGGTGGCAGTGGCTCTGATATCGCATATGCAGGGGCTCAGGAACTTCCTGATCACAGTCTCATTGTCGCTGGGAGTTCTACGTCCTCAGATGGCGACTTGGATCTGAACTATGGAGAAGAAGATTTTTGGTGTGTGCGTTTGGATTCTTTAGGCTCTTTGATCTGGGAAAGAAATTATGGAGGTAGCCTGGCTGACTATGCGAATGATCTTATTCTTACTCCCACAGATGATATACTGATTGTTGGGAGAACTAGCTCTTCAGATCATGACGTATCTACTAACTTTGGGGGGAGAGATTTCTGGCTTTTGATGATCGATAACTCTGGTGAGATCATCATGGAAAACTCATATGGCGGAAGTCTTGATGATGAAGCTGTCAATGTTGTTCCGACATCTGACGAGGGCTTTGTTATTGTTGGCAAATCTTCATCGGATGATGGTGATGTTGGATTTAATCATGGCACTGTGGATATATGGATTATCGGTATTGATAGCCTTTGCTCACTATCTTGGGAGAGTTCACTAGGCGGTAGTAATACGGACTATGCTACAACCTTGGTCCAAACAAGTGATTCTGGTCTTGTTGTTTGTGGATGGACATCTTCTGTTAATGGAGATGTCATTGGAAATCATGGGTCTTCGGATTACTGGGTTGTAAAACTATCTGAATATGGATTAGATGTTTCGGAGATACAGAATGTACCCCAAACACCAGGAATTACATGCTTTCCCAACCCTTTCAACTCATCTATGAAGATTGAGATTCCGCAAGGTTCTCAAGGAGTCGAGATATATGATGTTTCAGGACGGTTGATTCATAGCTCTGAGAACATTATAGGTCAGCAGAGTATTAACTGGACACCTCAGTCGGATGTTGCCTCGGGTGTTTATCTGGTAAGTGCTATTGGAACCAGTCAATCAAATTTTACAAGGGTTGTTTATATTGAGTGATTTTTATGCTGAGAATAGATGAAGCAAGAGGTTCAGAATGAAAAAATATATGGCACTAACGATTCCTATACTCGCTCTTTCTATGCTGGGTGGCTGGGTTGATAGCTATTATCGTGACATTGGGCTTATTGCAGTCCATAATGTCATGATGGAGGACTCTAGTTTCTTGCTGATAGGAACAAGTTTGCCTCCTACAGATGTCAGTATATGGCTGAGAATAGATCACGATGGTTCTCCGATGAGTCATTTTAGCTATCCTCTTCTGGGGTATAGAACCTATGATATTGCCGTCAGTGAGTCAATCGCTGTCAGCGCTGGGTGTTATGAAGATTTCGACAGAGGGTCTGTCGAGATAGTCTCGATCGATGGGGATTACATTTTCTTCGGAGATTTCGAAGAATTTCGGGAATTCAATGTATGCAGGATAGTAACCTCGGAAGAGGTTCAGCTGTTTGGCGTGCTCAGTGACCACACCATGGGTTCAGCCAGGTTGAATTTGACTTCGGGGGTTCTCGAAGACATAGAATATTTCGCTGAGTATTCGGGGATAAAGGGTGTCTTAGAGACTGAAGAACCTGGATTCATCCTTTACGGGGGCGTTGCCGAATCAGCGAAGATCTGGTTTTTCTCCGAAGAGGGCGAATTTATCGAGGAGAGGGTTTATCCCGAAATTGATTACTTCAGGAAGATGAAGATCAACGACGGGATAATATATGCCCTGGGCAACTGTTACTTCGGTGACAGTTCTGGGGTGGCCAGATTCAACCTCGCGCTTGATTTCATCGGAATTGATTATTTTGATTTCGATTCTTCGGAGATTAATTTCAAAGATATAGCTTTCAGTGATGAGGGCAATATCTTTATCGCGGGGAGCGAATTCCTCGAGCCAGACTCTGCGTTCGCATTCATATTTGCCTATGACACTCTTGGGCAGATAGTGAGAGAACCCAGACGTCTCGATGTTGGCGAGAGAGTCCGTGCAACCGAAGTTGACAATATATATATTGTGGGAGATAGCATCTATACTATCTTCTGGAATGTAGTATTTTGGACCTCCATCGCCAAGACGGGGTTTGATTTCTCTGCTGAAAGGAGGAATGAATATTCCTACCATGAAGAAGCCGTCGAGGAGATTGGCCGGCCGGAGGAAATCACGATCAAGACTTACCCCAATCCCTTCAACTCATCTATAAAGATTGAGATTCCGAAAGGTTCTCAAGGATTCGAGATATATGATTTTTCGGGGCGGTTAATTCATAGCTCTGAGAACATTATAGGTCAGCAGAGTATTAACTGGACACCTCAGTCGGATGTTGCCTCGGGTGTTTATCTGGTAAGTGCTATTGGAACCAGTCTATCAAATTTTACAAAGGTTGTTTATATTGAGTGATTAGTGATACCTAGATAGATAAAACAGAAGGTTTAGAATGAAAAAATATATGGCATTAACGATTCCTATACTCGCTCTTTCTATGCTGGGTGGCTGGATCGACGGTTACGACTCAGGTGGATATCAAGCTGTTAGAGCCGGCGAAGCTATAGGCGACAGTCTATTGGTTGTAGTAACCAACGAGCTATATGAAGATGGCCTCAGTATCTGGTTTCTTGACCTCAATGGTGAGGTCGAGAAGTATCATTTTGTTGACCACGACCTGAATGTGCGTGGTGTGGTAGCAAATGATACGATGATCCTGATTTATGGATCATTTGATGACCAGCCAGCCATTTTGTCTCTTGATCTGGAAGGTGATACTTTGTTTTCCCGAGTCTTGGAAGATTTCCCAGGCGAAGGTGAGTTCAATCATCTTTACCTCGACAGTGCGGGAAGCGTAGTTGGAGTTGCCACCAGGAGGATTCCAACAGGAAGCACCGTTTTTCTATTTCAGGATGAAACCTGGAGTCAGATAGGGGAGACCTCAATCTCCTGGGCATTTACCGGCGTGAGAAATTACGTCGGTGGAATGTCTGGTGAGATCAACCAGATCTGGAAGATCGGGTCTGATGGGGTTGAGGTTGTCTGGTCGTATGACCCAGCCGCTGTGATGGCGGTGGCCATACACCAGAATCATCTCGTGATTGGTTGTTATGATCATGATGATGATACCGGCTTTTTCAGAGCCGTCGACACCATTGACGGGTCTGAGATCTGGACACAGGACTTACCCTCTCACAGGCGTATTGAGGGGATTGAGTCTTGTGACTCGACTCTGGCCATATGTTGGAACGCCTATGGTTCCGACATTGATTCCAGTGCGGTGCTGGTTATCAATGGCCAGGGTGTAGTTCTCGAGACCCAGCCGATAGACCTTTATCGCACATCTGCTAGGTGTATGGCAAGTGTAGCAGACCATTATTATGTCCTTTTAGCTATGAATAGGGATTTAGGAGTCGGCTACGTTGATTCAGACAGTTTCTACTATCGAAGGACACACTATGTTCCGGAAGAAGTCATAGATGAATCAAAAGAGCTACCGAAAGGCATTTCTTTAAAAGCATACCCCAATCCCTTCAACTCAGCTGTTTCACTAGAATTGCCAAATGATACTGAAAGTATAGAAATCTCAGACATCTCAGGCAGAATTATCCACAGACATTCAGATTTGGATGGTAGACAAAAGGTCATCTGGCAACCTGAGCAACATATAAGCTCAGGGGTTTATCTTACCAGGACTATTGGAACAGGTGACTCAAATACGGCAAAGATTATTTATATCAGATAAACAGATAGACTGAGGAGCTAGATGAAGATAGATTTTGATATCCATATATACATAGTCATGGTCATCACCTTTCTGGCAGTCTCCATGCAGGGGGGCTGGATCGATGGCTACGAAACAGACGAATACCAGGTAGGGCGAAGTGCTTTAGGTATAGATGATAGTTTGATAGTACTTATTGGCGATCAGGATAACGCCGTAAGTCTGTGGTTCGTTGATGAAGATGGCAGCGTTGTTCGATATAGATTTTACGAGACTCAACTGAGTATTCGTGGGGCTATGGTTAACGATACATTGCTCTTATTGTATGGCTCAATGTACGATATTCCTGCCATTCAAACTTTCAGCTTATCGGGGGATACTCTATATGCCATGGTCTGGGATGATTTCCCTGGTGAGGGCGAGTTTAGGCATTTTTACCTTGATGATGAGGGTAGAATGGTTGGCGTTGCCAACTCGTCGGCCGGAGCCCATCTTCTGGCTGGAGATTCCTGGGTCCATCTTTCAGACAGCAGAATCTTCTCCGGCGTAGATAACTTTGTCGCTGGTGTCGGAGATGTCTGGAGGGTTGGCGTCGAAGGCATCGAGGCTCACTGGGTATACGAGCCTGCCATGATAATGGCGATGGCTCTGCATCAGGGTCAACTAGTTATGGGTTTTCATGGCTATGATGACGGAATCAGCCTCTATATGGCCGTTGATACGGTCGATGGAGCTGAGGTCTGGACCAGGGATCTGGATTCATCACTTAGAATCCAAGGGATTAAATCCTGTGACTCAACCCTTGCAATTTGTTGGAATAGCTATGGGATTGATATTGACTCCACTGTAGTAGCCGTTACAAATAGGCAGGGCGAGATACTTACGAGCTATCCAGCTTACAGGCCGGAAGTACATATCTATGCACAAGGGATCACTTCATTGAATGGTGAATACTATGTATTCTTTAGTATGGAAGGAACCTTCGGATTGGGACACGTCGATTCAGACAGTTTCTATTATCGAAGAACTCACTATGTTCCGGAAGAAGTCGTAGATGAATCGACACCTTTACCAATGGGAAATACCATTAAAGCATATCCCAGCCCTTTCAACTCATCAATCTCCATTGACCTTCCCGAAAACGCCTCCCAAGTGAAAATAGTTGACATCTCAGGTCGAGTCGTATTTGACTGTGATGCTCTCGATGAAAGAAATCAAATATCATGGAGACCACAAGGGTATATAGAGTCTGGCATATATATAGTCAATGCAATATCTGACGTTGAAACAATGACACAAAGGATAGTGTACATCAAGTAAGGAGCACAGTGATAAAAGCAATAGTTCTTATGGTTCTAACAGTATTGGTCTGCTCTGCCCAGCCTGAGATAGAGTGGGCAAGGTGTTATGGGGGGAGTGGTAGTGAAGAAGCAAGACAAATCATTGAAACTGATGACAAAGCCTTTATTATTGTGGGATCAACATCTTCGTCTGACGGGGACGTATCTGTTAACAAAGGGGGTTACGACTTTTGGGTCATAAAAATTGACTCTTCGGGAAGCATGATATGGGAGAAAACATATGGTGGAAGCTCTAATGATCATGCTTATTCGATAGGAAAGTCTCCAAGTGGTCAGATCTATATCGCTGGATATACAGAATCAAATGATGGTGATGTTGCTTCAAACTGGGGGTTATCAGATTACTGGGTTATTAGGATTGATTCTCTAGGAGGCTTGCTATGGGAGAAGAATCTTGGGGGAGAAAATTGTGAATACTCACATACATTATCCGTAACAAGTGATTACGAAATATTCATTGGTGGTAGAACAGAATCTAATAATAGAGATGTAACTGGCTGGAATGGAGGCAGAGATTATTGGATTGCCAAACTTGATAGTACTGGAGATTTAGTAAGCGAAGACTGTTTCGGAGGAACAGGCGATGAATATTGCTGGGGTAGTGCAGCTCATGCCGAAGGGGCAATTTATTTTTGTGGAAGTTCATATTCAAATAATATAGACGTATCAGGAAACCATGGGGAAGGTGATTTTTGGCTAGTTAAAATCTCTCGTTGGATTGGTCTATCCGGAAGAGGATGTTTTGGAGGTAGTTCGATTGATGAAGCTTATTCAATTGATTGTAACAGTCTTGGAGGTATAGTAGTTGGTGGTATGACTCGATCAAATGATGGTGATGTTTCTGGAAATCATGGAAACACTGATATGTGGGTTGTAAATATTGATGAATCATTTGATATGATATGGCAAAAGTGTTTGGGAGGTTCTTCTCATGAGTGCGCATGGTCAATCATTGAGAATGATTTAGGCCACTTCATTGTAGCTGGGAATACATTGTCAAATGATGGCGATGTTTCTGAATACCTTGGTGGCTATGATATTTGGATAGTTGAGTTGAATGATTCTGGTGAAATTCGCTGGGACAAGACAATAGGTGGAAGTGGATCTGAATCAGCCTATTCAATGATTCAAACATCTGATGGAGGTTATATTCTAGCTGGGTATACCTATTCTAGCGATTATGATGTTCATGGTAATAGAGGAGGAAGTGACTACTGGGTTGTCAAACTTGCTGCATATGAATTAGATGTTTCAGAAAGAGAGAATGTACCCCAAACACCAAGGATTCAGTGCTTTCCCAGCCCCTTCAACTCATCAATCTCCATTGACCTTCCCAAAAACGCCTACCAAGTGAAAATAGTTGACATCTCAGGTCGAGTTGTATTTGAAAGTGATGCTCTAGAAGAAAGAAATCAAATATCTTGGAGACCACATGGGCATATAGAGTCTGGTATATATATAGTCAATGCAATATCTGACGTTGAAACAATGACACAAAGAATAGTTTATTTGAAGTAGATGTGCATGCTAAGAGAAACAATGAAATACGGAGGAGATATGAAAAGAGTAATTATTTTTTTGAGTTTTGTGCTGTTACTGATGGCTCAGACACCCAAAACTCTCAACTATCAGGGCAAACTCACCAGCGCAACCGGTGTTGGTATCAATGATACAAAGCCTTTCGAGTTCAAAGTCTATAATGTTGCATCAGGTGTACTGCCCCCCAAAAGTCA
>NPID01004473.1_pt1 | contig 17455 bp, 14 predicted proteins | sample 8637491 | NCBI WGS metagenome assembly NPID01 (sample SAMN07420843, study PRJNA396082) | bioreactor metagenome | isolation source: sample BA6 brine-fed electro-methanogenic bioreactor BA | place: Japan: Kochi | collected 2016-06-14 | reverse complement strand
CCCCCTGGCCCCCTCTCCTCAAGAGCCTGTCCCGAGCGTATGCGAGGGAAGAGGGGGAAAAGGGGGGCGGGGGTTGAGGGGGTGAGGTGCCAGATACCAGCAACCAGTAACCAGTAGCCAGTATCCAAAAAAAGACCCCACACCAATGCGGCACGGGGTCCAATTTTAAGATTTGGGGAAGCCTTCTCAGAGCTGCACCCCTAAAGTAAAGTTCAGGTAACGGTTGGTTTCTTTATCGTCGTTCATTTCTGAATCGAACACATCGATAAATCCCTGTCCGTAACGGACTTCGAAGATGAACATTAATACTTTAACGCCCACTCCGCCAACAACACCGACATCATAACGTACATCATGGTCGTCATCGAATTCGTAGTCTTCCTTGTCCGTCTTCCATTTCGATTCCGTGATGTCGTAGTAATGATTCTTGGTCTTGCCGCTGAACCAGTATCCGCCATAAGGCCCGAGGTTGGCATAGATCTCAACGATCTTTATGCCCACGGAGAATCGCGCCAGCAAGGGCACATCAAAATAATTCATGCTCAGTTGTGAATAGCTTGCATCCACCGTGGAATTGATGCGGGTACCCTTCTGGATATACATGAATTCGGGCTGGAAAGAGAATATTCCTTTCCCGATCTTCAGGAATGCGGCAGCATGTCCGCCGAAGGAATAATCAACTGTAGCTTCATCAAAACGATCGAAACTCAGGTTGGCCATGGTAAGCCCGCCCTTGACACCGACGGATAGCTGGGCCATCGCCCCCGGCAGCATGAATGCGCATAATACAATAATTAAAATGGTTTTTTTCATACAAGTGGTTTTTGGTTAATCAGGTCAAGTTGATATTAATCACCGCCAAACAGCCAGGCGGCCGAAATAAATACGTTGCTGTTGGTATATTTATAATCCTTAGGATCAAAATCCGTTCCTTTAACATCCGGTTGCAGGTTGGCCAGTCCCATGGCAAAACCCACATTGAACAAGAGTTGATTGTAGCGGTATCCCAGGCCGAAATCCACGCCATAATCAAAAGGTTTCTGGTAAAAAGCCACATCCTCGTCGTTTGCCTGCTCTTCCGTTACTTCATTGGTAAATTTCACCTTTTTACTGTCTTTGTAATCGGTACGGATACCATTGTCGTTTTCCTCATAGTCCCAGCGGTTCACCCCGCAGAATGCGAAGGCGATATAGGGTCCGGCAAAAACCTGGATCTGGCCCTGGCCGAGGCGTACACCAAAGGCAAGATTGAGGGGGATCTCGGCATAGGCGACCCGCACGCGGTCGTAACCGGTATAGACGAACTGCCCTGAATTCCAGCTATCCACATCGTGGGCCACTCCTTTTACGGAGATGTTCAGTGCCGGCTGAAAAGCCAGGAAAGAAGCGATCTCCAGGTTCATCACCCCCCCGATGCTCGGGCCCATCCTGAACTTTACCTCAGGTTCATCCCAGTCGTCCGACCAGTTATAAGAATACTTGGAAAGATTCAGTCCCAGCCTGGGGCCGAAGCTGATCTGTGCCATTAAACTGCCCCCCAGAAGCAGGAGGGTGCAAAGGGTTAATAGTCGTTTCATACGCTTTGTTTTGGTTTATTCGCGAATAAAGATATGGATTTCCGCTAAATAATCAAAAAAGGCTGCCATTGTATAATGACAGCCTCTTAAACCATTTAGGTAAAATATCTTATTCTCCTCCGAACAGCCATGCTACGCTGAAGAAGAGTGATGTATTCTTTACTTTAAAATCTGCACGGTCAAAGCCTTCTGCATCCTCATAATCTGGAGTGAGGTTGGCTAAGCCCATCTGATAACCGAGATTGAACAATAATGCATTCCACTGGTAACCAACACCAAAGCTCAGTCCGTAATCAAGCGGGCGCATCCAGCTTGCATCTTCGTGGTCTTCAATATCATCTTCAGACACTGTATTTCTAAATTTGATATCATCAATTTCATCAACTTTATTAACAGTCCCATCCTGGAGAGTTACGTCATATTTACTTATTGACTTGCCTGAAAAAGCCATGGCTACGTAAGGTCCTAAGAACACCTGTGCAGATCCCGGGCCTAATTCCAATTTAGCTGCAAAGTTCAAGGGAATTTCGGTGTACATGACCCTGTCTCTCATAAAACCATCATACTCATGGTTAGTGTTCATTTCTTCAAGGTCATACGCTGAACCTTTAACACTAAATAATAAACTTGGCTGGAATGACAGAAAATCCAAAAGTGGCATGTCCACAACGGCCCCTACCGAGTTTCCAAACCTGAATTTGGCATCAGGCTCCATGTCTGAATCGTCAAAATTGTAGGCATACTTTGAAAGGTTTCCTCCAATTTTAGGCCCGAAACTGATCTGGGCCATGGCCGTTCCGCCTACCAGGCTGATTGCCACAATAAAAAATAATAGTTTTTTCATAATTTGATTATTTTGGTTAATAGTTCCTGATAAGAATTGTTACCGCAAATATAGGAAAAATAAGATGCTGCAAAAAATAAATTATTCATTTTTGAATATCAGTTTTCCCTTTTCCGCACCCAGACGGATGATCGAATTCCGGTCTACTTTTCCCGCCAGGATCAGTTTCGACAGCTCATTCAGTACATTACGCTGGATAACCCTTTTGATAGGTCTTGCACCGTACTGAGGATCATAGCCCATCTTCGCGATCAGATCGGTGGCTGCATCGGTGATCTCTATTCGAATATCATTCTGCCCAAGCAGCTTTTCCAGTTGCCTGAACTGCAGTTGAACGATCTCCCTGATCTCTTCACGATTGAGGGGAGTAAACATGATCACTTCATCGATCCGGTTGAGGAATTCAGGCCGTATGCTCTTTTTCAGCAACTCGAAAACCTCGTTCTTTATTTCATCCAGCACCTTTTGCTGCTCTTTCTCGTCAATAGCATGCATTTTATCCTGGATCAGGTGTGACCCGATGTTGGAGGTCATGATAATGAGGGTGTTCCTGAAGTCAACGGTACGCCCTTTGTTATCGGTCAGCCGTCCGTCATCAAGCACCTGCAGCAAGATATTAAACACATCAGGATGGGCCTTTTCGATCTCATCGAGCAAAACCACGGAATAAGGCTTGCGCCGGACCGCTTCGGTCAGTTGCCCGCTCTCATCGTAGCCAACATATCCCGGGGGAGCCCCGATAAGCCGTGAAACGGAATGGCGTTCCTGGTATTCCGACATATCGATGCGCACCATGGAATTCTCGTCATTAAAGAGAAATTCTGCCAGGGCTTTGGCCAGTTCTGTTTTCCCTACACCTGTGGTTCCCAGGAAGATAAAGGAACCAATGGGCTTCCGGGCATCCTGCAGTCCCGCCCGGCTGCGCCGGATGGCATCCGAAATGGCAGCGATGGCTTCATCCTGCCCGATCACGCGCCGGTGCAGCTCATCCTCGAGGTGCAGCAGCTTCTCGCGCTCACTCTGCAACATGCGGCTCACCGGGATACCGGTCCAGCGGGAAACGATCTCGGCGATCTCTTCCGATCCCACCTCTTCGTTGATCATGGGGCTATCGCCCTGGAGTTCATTAAGTTTCAATTTCTGTGCCTCCAGGTCAGCCTCGGCCTCCTGCACCTTGCCATAGCGGATCTCGGCTACTTTACCGAAATCGCCTTCGCGCTCGGCCTGCTCGGCGGCCAGCTTATAATCCTCAATATCCTGCTTACGTTGTTGTATCCGTTCCACCACGTCTTTTTCAGCCTGCCATTTGGCTTTGAGCTGATTGCGTTCATCATTCAGGTTGGCAAGCTCTTCGTTCAGTTTTTCCAGTTTCTTATTATCCTTTTCCCGCTTGATCGCGGCCTTCTCGATCTCCAGTTGCCTGATCCGCTGTTCGGCCTTTTCCAGGGGTTCCGGGGCAGAATTGATCTGCAGCCTGAGTTTGGAAGCAGCCTCATCGATCAGGTCGATGGCTTTATCGGGCAGGAAACGATCGGTAATATAGCGCTGCGAAAGTTCCACCGCCGAAATGATGGCTTCGTCTTTGATGCGCACATGATGGTGGGTTTCATAGCGCTCCTTCAGCCCGCGAAGGATAGAGATCGCCGCCATGGTATCCGGTTCATCCACCATCACGATCTGGAAACGCCTTTCAAGTGCCTTGTCCTTTTCAAAATATTTCTGGTATTCTTTCAGGGTAGTGGCCCCGATGGCCCTGAGTTCGCCCCGGGCAAGGGCTGGCTTCAGAATATTGGCTGCATCCATGGCCCCTTCGGAAGCACCGGCCCCCACCAGGGTATGGATCTCGTCGATAAAGAGGATGATCTCCCCGTCGGAGCCAATCACCTCCTTCACCACGCTTTTCAGCCTTTCTTCGAACTCACCCTTGTACTTCGCCCCTGCGATCAGGGCTCCCATATCCAGCGAATACACCCTTTTATCGTGCAGGTTATCAGGCACTTCTCCCTTAATGATCCTGTGAGCCAGGCCTTCGGCGATGGCCGTTTTCCCGGTTCCCGGCTCCCCGATAAGGATAGGGTTGTTCTTGGTCCTTCGCGAAAGGATCTGAAGGATCCTCCGGATCTCATCATCCCTTCCGATCACGGGATCAAGTTTTCCTTCCGAGGCCAGTTCATTCAGGTTCCTGGCGTAGCGATCGAGGGCATTGTAAGTATCCTCGGCGGTTTGGGAATCCACCCTGGAGCCTTTTCGCAATTCCCTGATCGCCGCTTTCAGGTCTTTCATGTTCACGCCATTGTCTTTCAGTAATTGCGCAGCAGTATCCTTTCCGGCCATGATTCCGAGCAGTATATGCTCAATGGAAACAAACTGGTCGTTGAATTCCTTCAGGTGAGATACCGCATTGTTCAGTGCCCTGACAGCGTCCTGGGAAAGGTACATCTCTCCTCCCCCGCTCACTTTGGGCAGGCCGTCGATGATCCTGTCGAGTGCCTGCGCAAATACCACGGTATTCACGTCGAGTTTCTTCAGCAGGAAAGGCAAGAGGTTTTCATCCACTGAGAATATTGCTTTCAGCAGATGAACGTTCTCGATGGCCTGCTGACCGCCTTCTGTCGCGATCTGACCGGCCCGTTCAACAGCCTCTTTCGATTTTATGGTATAATTGTTAAAGTTCATTGTAGGTTCTCCTTTTATGATATACACTTCCCGTACCCGCAAACATCCTGCCAACATAAATACCTCCATATAGTTCGGTATTATTGTCATTCGGGGCATTTAAGTCATGACTTTTTGTCGGAAAAAAGCCATGCCAGACATGCATATCCACTCCGTGGAAAAAGGGGATCGGTATTTAAAGGATATCCGCCTTAATAAAGTATATATTAACAATTTTTGTGTACTTTTGGCGTTCAAAATCCTGACATGCACCTACTGCAGATCCGGCATATGAAAAACATTTTATTCTTTATTCTGATCACCATTGGATCGGTGGGTCTTCATGCCCAGGTGCATGATACGATCCGGGTTTTCGATACTCCTGTTGCCCTTCGCTGCGGTGCCGACACCATTGTCCTGGATGCAGGAGAAGGCTTTGTATCGTATTTCTGGAACACCGGTGAGGGCACCCGGACCATAAAAGTTACCGAAAGCGGACTGTACGATGTTGCCGCAAGTGAATCGGGCGGACAGATACAGGAAGCGGAATGCGAGCTGACGATTGCACGTATTCTCCAGGATTCGGACAGCCTCTGTTATAAGGACACGATCTTCCTGGTGGTGGATGAAAACGATCTGCGCTATTCTTGGAATACCGGGAACCCGGAAGACAGCCTGTATTTTCTGCAGGCCATACTTACCACCTCAAAAACTTTTACGGTTGAGGTCACGGATGAAAGCAGAAGCTGCAGTGATAGCGTTCGCATGGACATGTATCCGCGTATTTACGTGGAGTTTGAGCAGAACCAGGAAAACAAGGGATGCCCCGGGGGGGATTGCAAGGGACAGCTCAGGGTTTTCGCCTCCGGCGGAACAGGAAACCTCGACATTGAATGGGATACCCCCAATGTGGACCCCGGCGATTCCAGCTATGCCATCGGCCTCTGCGAAGGATTTACCACCGTGCACATTTATGATGATGCCGGTTGCCGCTTCGACACCAGCTATTATGTGGAAGTATGGGAAATGCCTGACATTCAAACCACGGCAGACACAACAACTTATATCCAGGATCCCCGGCTGATGTTCTGGTTTGAGAACCTCTCGGAAGATTCCATCAGCCTGAACAATTATTTCTGGGCCCTGGAGAACGGGGCAAGCTCCAATCTTCCCAACCCCACCTTCTCCTTTGATGCCATGGGCGAACATGAGGTGAAATTTGAATACACCACCATGAACGGATGCGTGGATTCAAACATCATCGTGATCACGGTGGCCAGTGTTGAACTGCTCATCCCCAATGTATTCACCCCCAACAGCGATGGGGCCAACGATACCTTTATTATCACCGTAAAGCCCCCGGAAGAAGAAAACCCGGGCAAGACTTTCGGTACGGGATCAGGCAATTACCAGCCCATCAATGATTTCTATATCAGCAACGAGCTGGTGGTATTCAACCGTTGGGGAAACAAGGTGTACGAAGCTACCGATTATGCCAACGACTGGGATGGAGCCAACCTGGTGGAAGGAACCTATTTCTTTGTTTTGAAATGCCAGGGAAAACTGGGTGAAGATATTTTCAAGGGATCGGTTACCATTTTGAGGTGATCCCGCCAAACCTAAAAATTAATCAAGCAAATGAGAAACTATACATTGATCCTGCTTTTGGCTGTTTTTGCACTAAGTTCATGCAATAATGAAAGCGGACAGGTATCGTCAGATGTTGTACATAACCCGATCACTGCCGACGGGGAGAGTGATATGAACCAGCTCCCTGTTTTCGAGTGGCGTGAAACCCTTCACGACTTCGGAACAGTGATCGAAGGAGAGAAAGTCACCTATAGCTTCGTTTTCAAGAATACCGGCAAGCGCGACCTGCTGATCAGCGGTGTACGGGCCAGCTGCGGATGCACAGCTACAGAATATACGCAAGAAGCCGTTCCTCCCGGAGAGGAAGGCATCGTCAGCGTAACGTTTAATACACACAGGAGGAGAGGCTTCCAGCACAAATCCATTACAGTTACGGCAAATACACAACCCAATAAAGCCGTGCTGAGGATCAAGGCAAAGGTGATCTCTCCCAACGACCTTTAAAAACTAATAAAACCTTATCAATATGTATTTGAATACTATTTTCCTCATGATGGGAAATCCGGAAGGAGAAGGCAGCGGCATCATGCAGTTTTTGCCTCTGATCCTGATCGTACTCGTATTTTACCTTTTCTTTATCCGCCCGCAAATGCGGAAAAGCAAAGAACAGCGTAAATTCAGGGAAGCCCTGAAAAAGGGCGACAAAGTTGTTTCCATCGGCGGGATCCATGGAAAAGTAATAGAAGTCGGCGAAAAAACGGTAACCATGGACGTTGGCAACCAGGTAAAAATGACTTTTGAAAAGTCTGCTATTTCAGCAGATCCCAATACTGAAAGCCTCGCCAACAAATAGTATGGAGGCCTCGTTGTGAACGCGCGGATCAACCAGATCATCGACAGAGCAAAAAATCCCCGGGATGAAAATTTCCGGAAGCGCGTTTATATTTTCCTGATCTGTGTCGGTATTTCACTCTTCATCTGGTTTCTCATTAAGATGAGCAGCGATTATGTGGCTGAATTCACGATACCCCTTGAATTCAGCAACCTGCCTGCCGACAAGATCCTGATCGGGCAGGACCATGAACTCAGCATACGGCTCAGGGGCGAAGGCGGAGACCTCTTTTCCCTCAAGTATTTATCGCCCCGAGGGGAGATTGATGCAAGCCTGAATGAACTTGAGCTGAAGAAGAGCCGATACTTCGATCGGTATTACATCCTGACAGAGCAGCTCAGGGGAAAAGTAGAAAAGCGCTTTGACGTTGAACATGAACTCCTTTCGATAGAGCCCGACACCATTTTTCTCCAACTGGAAGACATTGTTAGCAAAAGCCTGGCTGTAGTCCCCGACATTTCGGTGAACTTTAAAGCAGCCTTCATGTTGTATGACAGCATCAGTTGCACGCCGGAAAAGATCATGGTGAGCGGGCCGGTATCGATCATCGACAGCCTTACACAGATAAAGACAGCGCAACGATCCTTCAGTAAACTGGATAAAAATACGGAGGCCGTTATTCCCCTCATTTTGCCTATTGAAAATGAAAAAGTGCAATACTCGGAAACGGAAGTACAGCTGTTAATCCCGGTGGAAGAATTTACCGAATCAACTGTCAGGGTATCCGTGAAAGGCATTTCTGAAGACAGCGGTTATGAAAATATCCGCACTTTCCCGGCCGAAGTGGAACTGACCTACAGGGTAGCCCTGAAAGATTTTCAACGGGTGAAGACAGAAATGTTCCAGGCCATGGTCCTGTACAATCCCGGGCAGGACAAAGACAAGAACTTTCTCAAGGTCAGAATAAAGAACAGCCCCGAATTTGTACGAATCAGCAGGATCGTGCCCGAAAGAGTTGAATTCATCATTGAAAAATAATCATGCTTAAAGCAGGGATCACCGGAAATATCGGCAGTGGCAAGACCACAGTATGCAAAATATTTGAAAGCCTTGGTATTCCTGTGTATTATGCCGATCCTGAAGCCCGCAAATTCTACCGCAGACCCGGCGTGATCAAAGCGGTGAAAGCGGAGTTCGGCTCTGAAGTCTTTGATACTAATGATGAACTCAGGAGTACTGTTCTTGCAGGCATCGTATTCAAAGATGCGACGAGGCTGGCCCGGCTGAATGCGATCATCCACCCCCTGGTGCTGGAAGATTTTCATGAATGGGCAGGAGCATGCGCCGGTGAAGGCTATCTGCTTTACGAATCAGCGCTCCTGTTTGAAAGTGGTTTTCATAAGCATTTTGACCTGAGCATCCTGGTTCATGCCCCGGAGAAACTCGCCTGCAAAAGGGTTATGGACCGTGACGGGATCACCCGTACGGAGTTTTACGAACGTTTTTCCAGGCAAATGCCGGTCGATAAAAAAATCCCACAGGCTGATTTCATCATTGATAATAACGAAGCCTCTCCCCTGATCCCCAGGATCATAGACATACATAATCAAATTCTTGCCCGCCTTTAGCCCATCAAACAATCGCTATTAACAAATTGTTATCACATCGCTAAAACTGCCTAAGTTATTGACAATGGCGGCATATTTTATTATCTTTGGTTAACTATAATTAGCTCAGGAACAAGGTTATATTATTTCACAACGAAAAAGAGCAGACTGACCAATGTTCAATTTGAATAATATAAGATGAGTATTATGGAAAAATCTGAACTTGAAAACATCATTATTGAAGCAGTTGACAAATGTGCTGATGAGAATGGATGGGCCAATCTGGCGAAGATGGGTGCATTTATGCGAAAGCAGGGTGTTAAGTATGGCCGACTTTCACGATTGCTCAAGGAGTATGACCACCTTGTGGAGATCAGGATCGATGACAGCATCCAGCCCCCGGTGGCCTATGCCAAACGCGTACAGGAATCTTAAGCTTAAAAGTTGCTTCAGGCCGGCCGGGCCGGCTGAATGAAAAACATGAACCCGGCTGATTTTATATCTGTGCCCGTATGGCAAGGATAAAATTACGCCCTGGCGCTGCAATGCCGGAGGAATATGGCCGGTACCTTTCATTGAAAATATTCTCAACGGCAATATCCAGTTTCAGCTTGGGAATGATCGCTAAACTCGATTTAAAATTCACGGTCCACCAGGAGGGAGAATAAGGATTCCCGTCATTATCAATGGCATAGAGGTATGCTTTATCCCGTTCGCTTGGGGCCAGCCGCGAATAAGTGATGGCTCCGTTATAATTGGCATAAAGTTCTGCAGTGAAAGGCCCGTGATTGAATATCAGGCTGGTGTTGCCAAAGAGCGGGGCAATGTGCCGCAGGGCATTTCCGTCATTGTCTTCTCCCCTGGCCCAGCTAATGCTTGATTTAAGTTTGAAATAGGTTCCCATATTCAGGATACCCATGGCACTGACACCATAAAGGTCGGCACTGCCGGCATTCACAATAGCCTCAACCTGTGAGAGTTCACCATCATACCATATCGAATCCTGTCCGTTAAAAGTATAATCCCTTCGCACCATGGCATCGATCAGGTAGGTATAAAAGCCGGAAACTTCCAACACCAGGAGTTCGCCGAATTTTCGTTGAACGCCAGCATCAAAACTGTAAGCATATTCCGGTTTCAGATCGGGATTGGGTACCACAACATTTCCGGGAGATGAATCAAAGACTTTACCGGCATCATCGAGGTTTGGCGCCCTGAAGCCTGAGGAGAGGTTGGCGCGCAGATGCCATTTCCCGCCGGGATTCCAGCTCAGGCCGGCACTGCCATTCAAGGCGCCTGCATTGATCATGATCTCATCGAAGGGGAAATGATACAGGGAAGTATCCTCGAAGGTAGAATAAAGGCTGGTGAAAGTATAACGCAAGCCGGCATTGACATTCAACTCATCCGTAAAACGATGTTCGAAATTCGCATATGCGGCAATGCTTGTATAGTGATTCTTTCCGTCAGGGTAGCGGGTGCCGGTGGCTTCTTCTTCCCCGCTGATGTAATTGCGCCGGAATGCAGTGGAACGAACATCATTGAACACCCCTTCCAGGCCATAAAACAGGCTTATTGACTCATCCAGCACCTTTTCGATATCGATGTTGGCCGTATACATATTCACCTTTTCGGTCTGATTCTTAAACCAGGGATCGGCAAATCTCCGGCTGTGCCGGCTCTCCTCAAACTGCTGCCAGGCCAGGGTCACTTTCATTTCGGTGATCATTCTGCTGTTCAGCACAAATTCCGAATTGAGTGCATTCATCATCCATTTCTGCGGACCATAATACCAGCTGGCATACTTTAGCGTATCCGGGTTGCTATACTGTATAAGGCGGTCGTAGCGGGGCACATCCGAAGTTTCAGAAAAATGGAAACTGTAGGTGATATCGGCCCACTTCACCGGCTTAAACCGGAATTTCTGCAATAAATTCATCTGGTTGTAGCCGGAAAATTTCTGAAGGCGTTCATCATCGTTCGTTATCATCAGGTCTTCCCGGTCTCTGGTTTCCACATAAGAAGGACGGAGATACTCCTCAGGGCCATTACCGCCCATCCTCAGGTCGTCGAACCAGCTGCTGGAAAAACTGGTCACTGATGCCCACTTTTTCCCGGCCAGGCGGATATCCAGGTGTCCGCTGCGTTCAGTATTGGCAGAAGAATACCGGCCCATGAAATTGACGGCAGAAGTAAACTTCCTTGTTTCGTTCAGTTTGGGTTCTATGCTGTAGAAGTTCATAACCCCTCCCAGGGCATCGCTGCCATAGATCACTGTTCCCGGTCCGAAAATGACTTCAGTCCGCTCTAGGCTGTTCGGGTCAATGGAGATCACGTTCTGCAGATTCCCGCTCCTGAAGATCGCATTGTTCATCCGTACCCCATCCACGACAATCAAAACCTTGTTTGCTGAAAATCCCCGGATCATGGGGCTTCCGCCACCAAGCTGACTTTTCTGAACGAACACATCATTCGTTTGCGAAAGCATGTCGGCAGCAGTTTGGGGGTTCTCAAACTGTATTTTTTCGGCACTGACAGATACTATCCGTCTGGGGATTTCCTCTGCATCCTGCTCGAAGCGTGTTGCCGAAATAATGATCTCATCGAGATTCACCGATTTTTTCTGCATCGCCACTTCGTATCCGGCCTCACGGATATTCTTAAAGGGATGAAATATCGTTTGATAAGCTGCATGCTGGAATACCAGAGTGTCGGTATCCAAAAATGCAGATACATCGGCAATTCCATAAATATTCGTCAGGGCAGTGCGAGTATGGGCAGGATTAAAAATGGCGACATTATCAATGGCCCGTCCGCTTTTAACATCTTTTACAACAAGGGTTTGGGAAAGCGCATTTACACCGAACATTCCCAATAGCACCAATAGGCTAAATTTGCGCATACCGGTTCATATTTATACATTTATAAATACGGGGATACCTCCCCACTCCGGTCGAAACAATACCAAAACCGTGCTAAACTACCGTTTTATGAACTTAATATTTAAACTTTCTTCATTAGTAGTGACACTGCAGAAATATATGCCCGGATGGAGATGGCTGACATCAAGCGGCAGCTGGTGTATTCCCGACGGGAGAACGCCCTCTTCCGTACTGTGTACTTTAGCCCCCAGGAGATCATAGATATCGAGGCTAACCCGGGCATTTTCTTGAAGATCCAGTAAAATAAATGCCTGGTTTTGCACGGGGTTTGGAGCAAGAATGGCTGAAGCAATATTGCTCTTTTTTATCAGCGGGGATTCAATTCCCGTACCGATATCCGGGCTTTCCAGTTCAACATCGGTGTAGATGCGGTATTCGCCGGCCTGGAGCGAAATTTCCATACCGACATCAGTAACGTCCATTTCCGTTCCCTCAAAGTAATTGTACCAGGATCCGGTATGCGGGAAGCCGGGAACAATGGTACCGTCTTCCACATCGAAATTACCGATCACCACCACTTCCATCTCACTGCCGTGCAGTTTTATGGTCTTTAATTCCGTTGCAACATCCAGGCTGAAATCTTCGGTTTCGAAGGCGTCATTTTCGGTACGCAGAGCGATCAGGGCAGCAATGAAATCATAATTGTATTTCCTTCGCCAGTCGGAGTAATAATCCCATCGAACCGGTTTCTCTCCCAAACGCCCATTATAATCGATGGAATAATCATAGCCCAGTTCACCGAACTGCCAGATCATCTTGGGGCCGGGAATGGTGTAAAAAAAGGTAGAGATCAGGCGGATCCGATCAAGGGCAGTAGAGGTATCCTGGATGTTATAGGCACCCGAGGAATTACCATAGGAGTAATTCTTGAACATAATGCGTTCTTCATCGTGGCTCTCCATATATCCGACCACATGCGGATCGTTCCAGTTCCGTTCCTGGTAAGAGATCCACGAGAAATCGGATTTCCCGTTCTCATTGTAGGCCATAGAAGCTTCGCCGTAGTTATAATTGGCATTCCCCCACATGAGTATACCATGATCGGCCAGCTCTTTCTCTTCGGAATTGTTGGAAAGGTGCTCGAAAATAACGATCGCATTTTCATTCCTGGCCCATATGGCATCGGCCATGCGCTTGAGGATCACGATACGGTCGGCATCGTAATTGCTGCCCCAGGGATCATTACTGCCATGAACGGTATTGCTGAAGCCTTTGGTAAAATCAAAACGGAAGCCATCGAATTTGTATTCGCTCATCCAGAAACTGTTTACGCTATCCACAAAGTTCTGGGTGTATATGCTCTCATGGTTGAAATCATTTCCCCATTGAGCATCGGGATTCGTAAAATTACTCTGGGTGTTGTACCAGGGATTATCGGGGGTAGGATTATTCCCGTCGAAATACATTTGTACCAGCGGGGATTGATCATAGGAGTGGTTGAGAACAATATCGATCAACACGGCAATGCCTCTTTTATGGCATTCGTCGATGAGTTTTTTGAGTTCATTCTTCGGGCCATAATACTTATCGGGAGCGAAATAGTATGAAGGGTTGTAGCCCCAGCTGCTGTTCCCTTCAAATTCGTTCACCGGCATCAGTTCCAGGGCATTGATGCCCAGGCGCTGGAGATAATCAAGGGTATCTGCCAGGGCTGCATAGGTATGCGCTTCTGTAAAATCGCGGACCAGGCATTCATACACTACCAGGTCGGTGGTTTTAACGGGCGTAAAGTTTTCCACTTCCCACACATATTCTTCCTGTGCCGTTTGCAGTACAGAAGCCACGCCGGAGGTTTTGCCGGCGGCATAATCGATCAGGCCCGGATAGGTTTGTTCTGAAATGTACTGATCATTCCATGGATCGCTGGTTTTTTCGGTATAGGGATCCCCGATCCTGACCTCACCGTCGATGAAATACTGGAAAACATATTCCTGCCCTGGTGTAAGCCCCTGCAATTCAATCCAGAACCGGAGGCTGTCGGGAGTCATCTTCATGTAATAATTATTATCGACCTCCCAATTGTTAAAATCACCGATCACGTAAACAAATTCTTTAGCGGGGGCAAGCAAACTGAGCACTACACTTTCATCTCCGGTATAATTGATCCCGTCGCGGATACCGGATGGCAAAGCTTCAATAGTAACTTCGGGCCGGATGATATATCTGAAAGAGTCGGCCACCATTCCCTGCGTATTTTTTGCGATCGCTTTCACCCAACGGTTCTGATCATCCGGGGGGGTGATCATAGATGAATAAACATTGGTATCCACTCCGGCATAAAACACATCGTCGATATACAATAATATACTGTCTGCCTCATTGGCGTAAACCTCCACTTCGAAAGCTTCCCCGCTGGTGATCAGGAGGGGATCGACCTCAGGCTTTACGATGCTGATGTTCAGCCCGGCTTCGGTCACATCAATAAAAATATCTGCTTCACCGGTTTCTTTACCGGTCAGCCAGTTGCCGCCCACCTGCTCTTCGCTTCTGAAAACAAATGCCATTTGCAGGATCTCCTCATTGGCCGGCACCCCGTAATAATTCCTGATATCCGGGCTGATCTCCAGGGTATACAGGTCATCGGCAATGCGGGTCAGTTTTGTCTCGGCGGTATTTTGTCCCCAGCTGGTCAAAACGTATTGCCAGTCGCTGGGCTGGGAGCTGTTTTCCGTAATTACACCGGTATGGGAATAAACATCGCCGGTATATCCGGCCAGCCCTCCGCTACCCTGTGTGGCATCAAAAGTGATCACCACACTCTGACTGGTCACCGGGAAAGGCGGATCGGTAGTGACCACCTGTGCATGAGCGAATAAGAGTACAAAGAAAGCCGTAAGGGTATTCAGCAGGTATTTCATAGTCATGAATTTTGGAATACAAAAATAGTTGATTTCCACGAAGTAAGACTTATGCAGGGCAGCAACGGGTGGCCCGGCTTAACATTTTTTATATAAAAAAACCCCGCCTGGGGCGGGGTTTGAAGTTCATTCTAACTAAGAATGTTTATTCTTTGATGATCCTTGCAGCCTGGTATCCCTGGTTGTTGCGGATGGTTACAAAGTAAACGCCCTTGTTCAGGTCACCGGTGAAGATCTTCACTTCTTTCTGCATGCTGATATCTTCCATGGAGTAAACGAGTTCGCCAAGAATGTTGTGTACTTCGATGGAGTTCACTTCATTGATCTCGTTGGTCAGAACCACATTCACATAGTTGTTGCAGGGGTTCGGGTAAATGGCTTCAATAGCATTGAGGTTGTTTTCGGCAATGCCGGTAGTTCCCCAGGTATCGTTAACGGTCATGCTGGTATCCACCATGATCATCCTGTTCGGGTCACCGGTCCATTCACCATTATCCCAGCTCGGTTCACCATCGATAATGCGGAAGTACTTGTATTGCACATCGTCGCTGGTATACACCTGGAAGGTAATGCTGTAGATCGGGTCGTCGGTGGGAGCAGTAAGTTTATAATACTGGATCGTTCCCGGCTGAGCCCAACCATTTGCAAGGCTTCCTGCGATGAAAATTTCATCGGTAGCAGGATCAAACTCGGTAGCAGGAGCCATATCTACATTAAAAGTCACAGTGTTCGGCATATCAGCCCAGGTGTAAGTTGCGGTGGTTTCGCCAATAAATACGGCATGGCGGTTCGGGTCACCGGTCCACTCGCCATTATCCCAGCTCTGTGTTTCATTGTACACAAAGAAGAATTTGAATTGGATGACCTGTTCTTCATCGGTGAATTCGTGAACGTATTCGTAGATGAGCGGATCGTCGCCGGTGGGGGTCATTTTATAATCCGGGTTGCTTCCCGGTTCTTCCCAGCCAAGGAAGTCACCAGCCATGTAGACCTCAGTGGTGTCGGCGTTGAAGCCGGCTACCTCATTCAGGTCAACCTGGAAGGTAACATTGTACTGTGCCATAAGGCCAACAGTAATGAATAACGAAGAAACAAAGAGTAAGAGTTTTTTCATAACAATTAATTTTAGTTAAAGAATATTTGAATATCTGAGTTTACGATATAATTATCACAAAGTTATAAAAAATAAATAGATATTATAACGAACGGACTTTTACACTTTTTTTTGCTTCGGTAAAAAACCGGTTGTTTTTTTATAAAAGTCCGTTCGTTCATCGATCATTTTATTTGCTCAATACTTCATAACTGGGTTCTATTGTTGTGAACCTGAGAATGAAGGTAAGTGTTCCGCCATCCGGGATGGGGATATCGGCTCCGCCCTGTACGAGGAAGCCGTCATCGGGATCATTGGCCCCGAGATTTATATCCCAGGCATCATCTGCCCTGAACTTAAATCTCTGGTTTTCAGCAGCCGGAATATCTTCAACAGTTACAAAGAGATACTGGTTCTCCGCATCCCATTCCATGTCGATATCATCGGCCCATCCGAGCCATTCACCGATCACGCCCCAGCTTTGCGCCGTATAGGTCCAGGTGAGATTATTCACATCCACCTCAACCTGGTAGCCGCCCGCTGCGGGCACGCTAAGGTTTCCGGCACCAGCGTCAGTATCCAGGATACCTTCGCCACCATTTCCGTAGTTGGTGCCATCCCAGGAGGGTTCTGAAGTAAACTTGAACTCAAATGATGCAGCATCTTCCGGGAAATAAATGTATCCGGTATAAACTCCGTTACCGTCAAAGTCGTAGATCTGCGGGGCAACATCCGGTGCCCATCCCTGGTAATCACCTGGAACCCAGAGCGACGGGTAAGTAACAACGTCGGCATAGGGAGTAAAATTCAGAACAGTAGTCGATGAATATAAGTCGCTATATTCCGAATCATTGTTTACATATGCAAAAACTCTGAATTCAACATTAACCGGAACATCTGCTTCAGCCCCCAAGCTAATCAGCTCATTGTTTAAAACCCCATGGGTTATGGCAAAAAACAGATCTGTCCCTGAATATACAATCTTGGAATTAACAAAATTGCTGTCGGCAAAATCCATTTGGAGCTGATACTTTGTTGCTTCCAGTTCGCTAAGATTATAGGATGCCGCTGACCACGTAAAGGTTGTCAGTATGCTGTCGGCAAGTTCTTTATCAAGGACAAAGACCTCCCCACCCCCCGGTGCGGTCATGCCCGGGGCAGCAGCCTGGCTCATATCCAGGACCGGGTCTTTTTCTTCCTTTTTACAGGCGAACAAGACACTCAATCCCAGGACCAGGAGAAAAATATATTTGATCTTTTTCATAGTCTATAGTATTTAAGTTCTTAATAACCGGTGTTTTGCCCGAGGTTCGGGTTGGCTGTGAGGTCCGAGGCCGGAATGGGGAAGAGGTCGTATTTGCTGTCGGTGGAAATACCATCGGCAACGTCGCCTTTCCATGGCCAGAGGTATTCACCTCCTGTTAATTTGCCAAACCTGACCAGGTCGGTCCTGCGGT